>JACCDV010440063.1_pt1 | contig 40246 bp, 44 predicted proteins | sample 7446131 | NCBI WGS metagenome assembly JACCDV01 (sample SAMN15323448, study PRJNA562643) | freshwater metagenome | isolation source: river surface water | place: USA:Blue River Watershed | collected 2017-08-17
CCCCCACCCCAACACCCGCCCCCGTTGTAGATTCTGATGACGAGGTAGAAGTCATAAATATATCAAGTGGTAGATAATTTGTTGATATATTATGGGTAACGCGTTGATAGTACCGAATGATCGTTTAAAACAAATGAGACGTATTAAAACGCATCTAGTTCGCGATGATCTGATTATTGCACGCAAAGCCAAAACATTGGAAAATAAGGCGATCCAACAAAAAATTGAAGAAGAAACGAAACAGTCGTTGGCACGCATCGATCGTGTGGTCAATGATCAATTTACTACTACCACTAAGGATGATGATAAAAAAGATAACAAGGTGATGGGTAAGGATGGTAAGGAAAATACAATTTCCTTTACAGTGGGCAAAGATACAAATAGTGAAAATGGCGATAATGATATAACCGATGACGACCCACCGATTACAAATACAACAAAAGTTGCAACTTAAATTATAACAACATGTGATTCCCGTTTAAATGCATCATAAACTTGTTGAATACCTGTTGGTCAACATATATAGATATTATGCTATTAGATTATCATCTACCTGATAATTTAGGAACGGTAGTTATACCACATATAAAGCCAACAACTACTATTGTAATAAGTGCTGATATAAATAAATTTAAACGTTAAATATTGTGATTTGTGATTTATGATTTATGATTTATATATGGGAAATAATCATTCGTACTCGTCTATATCACAAGATGATAATGAAAATGGGACTCGTGATGTTAAATATATACCATATGAATTTAAATATACTGAACTCGGGCGTATTCGCGAAATAATGAAATATGTTCAACTCATTGATGCACCATCATTTATCGGTTATAAATTGTCAAGAGAAATAAATTCTGCATATGTTATTTCAAACATGACAAATGTAATACCCGAGATTACTAAAAACAAAAGTAAAGGATTTTATAACACCCCATTGCTTAAAGTGGAAAGTGTAACCAATGGTAAAATAACAATGACACGTAGCGATAGAGATGTATGTATTGGATTGTTTTCTTCAGAAATGAAAATAGATGATATGTTTACCATACATATAACTGATGAAAAACAACCAAATAAAACCTTGCATTTTCGGACCAAAATCACAACCGAAAATCGGTTTCATTTTATTATAGAAAATGAATTACCATTGGTAAATTGCTCAATTCCATTTGTTAAAATTCAAATAAACGTTCCTAAACATTGGCGTAATGTATACACCTATAATTTAGTATGTCAACATAGTTTACGACTGTCTTTCGGTAGAAATGTATTAAATATGTATACTCGTTATAAACCAATTGCTCAACGAGCGGGTATATTAATCACTGATTGGAATATCGTCTATGTTAATATTAATGAATCGTATTACCCAGTTCTCCCAAGATCACCTGAACGTATTATTTTTGATGCTGTGATTAGATATCATCGCAAGCGACGATTGAATACGCATTGCGATGATGAGCAATGTGATGAACGCGATATCATGATGATGTCTCTGCGTAAAAGAAGACTACATTCATCCAGGGATGCATCTAGTTGAAAACACATCATAGACGGGATTCCCGTTTAAATGCATCATAAACTTGTTGAATACCTGTACGTAAATCAATTTTATGAGTCCATCCCAAACTATGTATCAATGATACATCAAGCAATTTACGCGGGGTTCCATCTGGTTTTGTTAAATCATATCTAATATCTCCATTATAACCTATTATATCCTTGATCAATAATGCCAATTGAGTAATTGTTAAATCTACACCTGTCCCAATATTTACAAATTGTATGTCGTTATACTTATTCATTAAAAATATACATGCATCGCTTAAATCATCCGCATGCAAAAATTCCCGTCTAGGTGTACCAGATCCCCATATTTCAACAAATGGACTGTTTGTTTGTTTGGCATCGTGTATTTTTTTAATCAATGCCGGAAGTACATGTGAGTTTTGAAGATGGTAATTATCACCTAATCCGTATATATTTGTTGGCATTACTGAAATAAAATTACATCCATATTGCCGCCTATAACTCTCACACATTTTAATTCCTGTAATTTTTGCGATTGCATATGCTTCATTTGTGTCTTCTAAAGATCCTGATAGGAGATATTCTTCTCGCAATGGTTGCGGCGCGAATTTAGGATAAATACACGAACTTCCCAAGAATAATAATTTTTTTACACCATGTTTATACGATTGATGAATTATATTACTTTGAATCATGATATTATCGTATAAAAAATCCGCACGATACATATCATTTGCATAAATCCCACCTACTTTGGCCGCAGCTATAAACACATATTCTGGTTTTTCTTTTTGAAAAAAATCTGCAACTGCATACGAATCGCGCAAGTCCACATCTTGAGATGTACGTGTTACAATATTTTTATAGCCATATTGTATTAAAGACCGCACAATTGCAGAACCTACTAACCCACGATGACCTGCCACGTAGATTTTAGACGTGAACTCCATATTTATTATAGTATTATATCCATTTATGAATGATTGAATTATGACCCATATATTATGGAATCTCAATCTTCTTCGTCGGAATCTAAAAAAATAAATAAATCACGTAAACTGATTCAAACTAAAAATAACTATAATAACATACCAAAGGACGAAAACAAACACATCATAGACGTAGATTCACTTGATACAAATATTCATCTAAGTGACATAGAAACTTATCATCACACATATATCGCTCATTTATCACAACAACAACAACAAATATTAGAATATTATTCTGGATCTGGATTTCAACTTATGAATACATATCTTCGAGATGGGATTCAATTAAACACTATTGACAAGTACATCACTGTCATACGCTCCAAATCATTCAATATAGGGTTACAATTATACATTGATCAAATCAAACATAGACCATCACATAGACATTTACGTGAATTTTTAATTTTAAAATTCCCTACGATGGCATCGGATGATATCAAATTATTTAAAAAAATATGTATTGAAGAAATGGATGAAATCACACCAAAGATACGGATTAATTATATATCCGGTGCTACAAAGCATCTATGCAAGCAATTGAGTGAAATCATTCTTGGTGTTGATAATAAACAATTCAAAACATCATCATTTTCAGTATACCGTGGTATGAAACAAAATAGGTTTCGGTCTGGAGAATTTACCGAAGCTGGTTTTTTATCTACGAGTACAGATCCTCTTATGACTTTAGAAAATTTTACGACGGGTTCTTTTTATCATATTATGGTAAAAACATCTTATAAATATTTATTTTATGGGGGGCCAGAAATGGAAATATTATTTTTACCGCATACAGTTATGCGATTAAAACAAAGTGGAATTATAGATACACATAATTATATACAAGTTGAAATGATTGATGATGGAAAATCTACATAAAATTTATATGATTTTATATTAATATAACATGCCGACTCAAAAAAAAATAAAGCGCGTATATAAGCGTATTGATGAATTAGAGCAACTTATACACACCAATGATCACAGACAAAATCTGCGATATATGAATTTCATATATAATCAGGAACGGTCAACAAAACCCTCACTTGTAATCTTTGAGTGGGTTGTGGTATTTGTATCACTTGTAACTATATTGATATTATGTATTGCCATATTGCGTAAAATTTATTGTTCTTGGGGATAATTAAAAAAAATATATGATTTCTTGTCAATAAGAAATCATGACGCAACCTACTACTTCTACAATTTTCCAGCAGTCTACCCAATATCTGGCAGATCACTCGTCTAGTTCTATCCATGACAAGTTCATCCAGCATCTCATTGGACAATGCACTAGAGAATATCAGACCCATGATGAAATTGAGAGTTTGATGGACTTGTACGATATTGCAAGCCAGTCTTTTTTGATCCGTGATTATAACGGAGATATCGTGATGGATGATGGTCGTGTTTATCGATCCAGAAGGAAGATTCACCAATGTGTAATGAGAATGAGAAGTGTATTTGACAAATCATTCAAGGCACACAAATTTGTGGATTTGATCCGCCTGGACATCAAGACTCGTCTTTTACAGATTGTCCCAGATGACAAAAAAATCAAAGTTGCAGCATTGACGACCACTTTCAAGTATCGTTTTGACGATTTTCATGGTTTACATGAGTATTATTGATGGGTGGGTTTGGTTTGATTGGGTTGGGGGTATAAGTGATTAAATAAACAGTTACGTTCAAGGGTATATTTAGAGTCATGATCGGGTGGAAATTTGTACCAGTTATTTATTCATGAACGTAACTGTTTGTTTATTTAATCTACAACTATAATTCCACCCACCAATGGTCAAGTGTTGGCCGGAAACAAAGATAACCCCAATCGATTTGAATATGTTCCAAATCAATACCCGCTACATCTGTGATAATTGGTACCATACGTTGTTGATTTTCAAATCTATATCCTTCATCCTCCATATACCTTTCAATATCAAATTCATAAGAAAACTCTATTATTCGATTCACGTGATACAGATCAATTTGCAAATTGTTGAATTGGATTGCCGGTTGTATCTCATTAGATTTTTTTTCATCATTCTCTATGTTAAAATTGAGATCTGCTCTACAAGTTGGGCAGATTTTAGTCCTCAGTTTCATTGCACAGCTAAAATGAATTCTATGTCCACATGATAGGATCACAATAGGTAGTTTCCGTGCAGATGAAAATTCCTCTAGACAAACCATACATGACGTTTCACCAAAATCTAATACAATTGGGGATGCCATTTGTTTTGGGTGCGCGTGGGTATTTATAACATTGGTATCATATTTATTTTATTTTATACACATCATGTGTCGCATCATTTGTTAAATTATATTCAATTTTATATATGTTATGATTGAGTGGGCTGAACTGAACGTAACGTAACTGGTTGTTTATTTAATCCACCACTCACCCCCTCACCCCCCTCTCAAAACGCGTGTCATCCCCCAACATATTGCGAATAATCGCAAGCAAAGGCTTTTCAAAGTCATAATTGGATTTGGCAGATAGGCTATAATAAGCCAAACAATTCTCCGTCTTATGTAGGAAAATGTGGTTTGGTTTGACCTTTTGATCGCGTTCCGTACAATCAATCTTGTTTCCACACAAAACAATTGGAATTGACTCGTTGGTGGCGGTGCGAATGTCACGAATCCAAGTCTGGGCATTCTTATAACTACGTCGGGAAGTTACATCAAACATTACAATAGCTGCATCTGCTCCAATGTAGTATCCAGGACCCAATCCATTATATTTTTCTTGACCAGCACAATCCCAAACATTCATACACACTGGCCCTTTGGTCGTATGGAATGTGAGTGGAAATACATCAACGCCCATTGTGGGGATATACTTCTGTTCAAAATCTCCCGTAGAATGACGCTTCACCCAAGTGGTCTTTCCAACACCGCCATCACCCACCAAGACAATCTTGAAAGTACGAGTCATGTGATTGGGGGTGGGAGTAGATGTGGACATGTTCTTCGAGCGAGTATTGTATGAGTGGCTAGACATTTGATATTATGTGATCATATATTTTTTTAATGTTGAGAACATATAAATAATTGGATGTAGTAAGTGTCAATTGTCTAGATTGATACAATCATGTAAATATTGTTTCCAATCATTCCTATCATTCCATACATCTTCTTGTAACAATCTAATAACCCGAATATTATGTTTTTTACATTCGTCCATTTTAAATTGATCATTTGCTTGAATGATTTCTGGACTGTCCCAATTTGAAACTTGTTGAAAATGTTGTCGCCCATCTAATTCGATAATTATATTTTGACGAGGTAGATAAAAATCAAATTTACATAAACGACCAGATGCGCTTTTACACCAATCAAATGATTTTTGATATTCAACATCAGGATATTGTTGTTGAAGATATGTGAGTAACAATGCTTCTGTTTTATTAACACACAAAGGACACCAACGTCCGAGTGATGAGATTTTATTCAGAGATGTATTAAATTCATGATTGTTACGGCATGTAAACCAAAATTTATCGTTACAATTCAAAAATACATCACGCGGAGTACATGTATTTTTTGTCATATGCCAGTACTTGGCAAATGGGGATGATGCAAATGATTTATTATGACAATGGATACATGATGTGTCATTGCACATTTTTGTAACTGTGCAATAGGGACACCAAGTATCATGATATGATATATTCTTTATTCTGGCATCAAAATCATGTTTACATATATCACATTTAAAAAAGAATTTGTTATTTGAATTTTTAAATATGTGTCGTGGTGTTAATTCGTTTTTATTTGGGTGCCAATATTTGGATTGTGGATGAGATGCGAATGATTGTTCGAGACAATGAGGACAATGTTCCTCATCACATAAACGTTTTTTCGCACAGAAAGGACACCATCTACCTGAAGAAATATCGTTTAATATTGCATTAAAACTATGCGAACAATCAATGCATTTAAACCAAAAAGAAGACCCGGTACTTTTAAATACATCACGGGGCTTAATGTTGTTATTCATTTCATAAATCCAATATTGAGATTTATCCGAAGATGCAAATGATTTTGAATAACATAATTCGCAACTGTCATTATCACATAATTGTTGATTTGCACAAAACCGACACCATCGATTGCGAATAGTTATATCCTTGGGTATAATATCAAAATCATGATTACATTCCGGACACAGGAACCAGATTTTACGACCAGATTTAAGTGTTATATCTCTGGGTTGTAAATTCCCATTTTTAGTTGGATGCCAATATTGGGCCCGGAGAGAGCTAGCAAAAGATTCATCAAAGGTTTTCGGTTGGTGGGTTGTCATATATTAAACTACAGAATCATATATGTTATGTATGTGGTGTATTTAAACACACTTGACAGTCATCACCACATGACCGTTTATGTGCGCAGAATGGGCACCATCTTCCTCGTGATATATAATTAAGTTCAGCATCAAATACATGTGCACATTTATGACATTTAAAGAAGTGTCGTGAACTGGCACTTAGAAATACATCACGTGGCCTTATATTTTGATTTAATGAATATTCCCAATATCCGGCTTTGTCAGATGAAGCAAATGATTTATCATGACATTGTTTACAGTCATTATCTGGGCATAATTCCTGATTTGAACAATAACGGCACCATCGGTTCCGCCCAGTTATACCATGAGGAGTGGTTTCAAACTCATGCGTACAGTCCCCACATATAAACCACACTTTCTTACTATGATTTAATGCGATATCCCGAGGTTGTAAATCGCCATTTTTAGTCGGATGCCAGAATTGGGCCCTATGCGAACTCGCAAAGGACTTTTCGAATGTTTGTGGTCGACGATTGGTCATATATAAAGACATATATCATATTTTATGCGTACTTGGTGGTGAGTATATCTCGTGGAATCACCAAGGTCAAGGTCAGGTCATTTATTTTTATAAAATATCCAGGTGCGGTTGTATTACAAAACATTTTCTTCCTTATAGTATAAATGGCAGGAGGTCTCCTTCAATTAGTCGCCTATGGCGCTCAGGATATCTATCTCACGGGTGATCCCGAGATGACCTATTTCCGTGCCGTGTACAAGCGTCACACCAACTTTGCCATGGAGTGCATCGAACAGACCTTCCAAGGTACTCCCGATTTCGGTCGTACTTCTACGGTTGTTGTTTCGCGCAACGGCGATATGATTCACCGTGCATTCCTCAAGACTGTTCTGCCTGCTCTCCAGACTAGCGCTTCAACCTGCGAGGTTGGTTGGATTCGTGAAGTGGGTCACTTCCTCATTAAGAATGTTGAAGTTCAGATTGGTGGTCAGATGATTGACAAGCATTACAGCGAGTGGCTGTCCATCTGGCAGGCTCTGACTCTGCCTGCTTCTCAGGAGTTTGGTTACTCTCGTATGATTGGTGAAGATCTGTACGTGTCGACTTTAGTGCAGGTCGGTAATACTGGTACGACTGGTGCGGCTAGTGCTGGTAATGCTGGTTATACAGTTGCTTCGGGTACTACAACTGCTGTCACTCTGTATATTCCCCTCCAGTTCTGGTTTAACCGCAATCCTGGTCTAGCTCTGCCTCTGATTGCCCTCCAGTTCCACGAAGTCAAGTTCAAGTTTGAATTCCGTGCCCTCCGTGAACTTTACCTTGGCCCTACAGTTTCTAACAGCCCTGTTCTTGGTACTACTTCTCTCTGGATCGATTATATCTTCCTGGATACCGATGAACGTCGCCGTGTTGCCAAGGGTTCTCACGAGTATCTAATTGAACAGTTACAGTTCAATGGTGATGAAGCTTATACCTCTACTACTTCCGTTCGTCCCAAGCTCAATTTCAATCATCCCTGCAAGTCCCTCATCTTCGTTGTGCAGGATGCTGATAATATCTCCACTGCCAATCGTGATTTAGGTGTGGATGATGGTACTCCCACCTATGATCTTCGTAACTGGTCCAACTCTACCACTCTCCTGAATGGTACTACTCCTGTCTCCACTGCCCTGCTGCGTCTCAATGGTCACGACAGGTTTGCCGTCCAGGATGGTGCTTACTTTGATCTCGTGCAAAACTTAAACCACTGGCCTCGTGTTCCGGGTGGTTCGGGTGTTGGTGGCGCTTACACCACCTCTCGTGGTATTCACACCTACAATTTTGCCCTGTATCCCGCAAAGCACCAGCCCAGTGGTACTCTCAACTGGTCGCGTATTGACAATGCCGAACTACAGGTCACTCTGTCTGGTGCGGCGGATACTGGTGTCATGAAGATCTTCGTTATCAACTACAACGTTCTGAGAATCACCTCGGGGATGGGGGGTTTAGCTTACGCTAATTGAAACTATCTTGCGTATCGTATTATATCAAATTATAAATATGATGGATATATAATATGTCTGACCATTTACTTGAACAAACTCCAATTGCCATGTTTACCTGTGTGAATAAAACATGTACTAAATACAATCGTCAATTTACAGCTGATCAAATGGGATATAAGAAAAATGGAGATATGAGCAACAAATGTAAACAACATTTCGATTTACAATCCAAAATCGAAAGTAATTCGTGAACCCCGCGAACGTGATTATTCCGTATATGATAGTACACTTGCGAGACAACAATCAAAGGCGAAATTTTTTGAAGCACATTGAGAAAACATGCAAAATGGTCAGATGCCGATGAAATTTGGTGGCGTGAAAATATTATAGCTAAACATTTGATACCGGAATAATGATTTGCAATTACCAACATATATAAACATAAATTGACATGTGTTTAACAATATACCAAAATTACGTTAATATATATGATATTATATTTTATATATGTCCATTAAAATTCTCCTCATTGTTTCCATTTCAATTCTATGTGTTTCACCCATTAATGCGTCTCATTGTTCGGATCCAAAAATAGATTGTAATACTCACGGAAGTTGTATCATTGTTAATGGAACGGGTATGTATTGTAAGTGTGATACGAATTATATTACTAAGAATTGTAAACAAGGTGAATGTTGTCACAAACTTAAATCACGTATGTCTGTGTTTCTCCAATCCGTATTTTTTGGAACGACTGGTGCTCCATATTTTTATATAGGAGAATCTTATCTTGGAAAGATTATGCTTGGATTTTTTATTGTTTCCATAATTGGATTAAGTGTAGGGTATATTGTGGTTCACTTGTCCAGTAATAACAAACTTGTAAATATTACTATGGTTATTGGTATAATTTCATGCGTGATAATGACAATGCTTATTATTTGGAACTTATGCCAAATAATACAAATTCTAAATGAAAGTGGACCATTTTCCACTGATAACGTGGGTGACTGGTAACATCAATAATCTATTTTCATTACACATAGAATTTATGTTTTTATTTTCTGTGTTTTAATTTTTGACATGATTACACGTGCATCTAGTGGAAAATTTCCCCAAAAATCATTTTCAATTGGAATAGGTGTTATAGTACGTGTAGTAGTTATATTTTTGCCATGTGTAATTGCATACATTAAAAATGTACATAATACATTCAACATATATTGTATAACATAAATTTATAAACATACCAATTTATTATTAAGACAAGACAATCATGTATATAATATGTCTCGTACAAGTGATGGTAGTTCTAGTAGCGTTGGCACACTTACGACAAGTGATAGTAACGACACAGCAGGTTCCTATATAAAAAAACCACTTGATGCAAAAAGTAATAAACAAGCCAAAGAGAGTGGTTTAGATTTTAAGGTTCAATCTGCTGCAAATAGTAACCGCATCCAAAAAACCATCAAATTAATAGATCCTACGAATGAAGATGCTGTATGGCATTATAGACTACATATACATGAGATTAATGTATTGAGCTTAATAGATGAATATAAAAAGAAACCAGAATTGATTATGGACTCGCGATATAAAGATTTTCAACCAGAAAGATTATTTAGTAATTTACCAACTGGGAATATCTGTACGATAAATGATGAAACCAATACCATTGTGATTGACCAACAACGATTTAATGGTATGAGATTATACGATTTCATCCAAAAACCACAGTGTGAAATCGTCATTTCATTGTTATTATTAATGATATATATCGAAATTCATAAACTCTCAATTATGGGAATTGTGCACAATGACCTCCATGCACATAATATTTTTGTAGTAGAGACGTCTTCAATGGATCGTCTTTTACATCATGAAGATTGGTCAGTATTTACTAAACGAATAGTATCTTCCATTATAAACAAAGTTGCAAAAAATGATACATCCACAAATCAATTTATTGCTTGGTTGGATAAACTACTTGTAAAATTGCCGTTTAGGATAAAGATTTTTGATTTTGATCGTGCCGTATTACATGGTAGGAATATGAATGATCCATCGTATATTGATATAGTACCATTATTAAAGATATGTAAATTGTATACTCTAAGTATTCAACGTTTAATTACATCGAATGATTTGCATCAAAGCACAATTGATCTAATCTATCAATTATATCATTCAAAGAGATTACATTTCCATGATAGTCTTGAATATATCAAAGAGGTTATTTATGATTCTGAACACAAAGATGCATATATACATGATAAACATTCAGGAAGTGTATTTCAAAAAAGCACACACGAGGATGAATTAACCCCCTTCAGTTGTATCCTGTATGAAATAAAAACGTTGAAAGAAGCATGGAATAAAACAAAAGATACACCTAGTTCGAGTGTTTGGCCATTTATTCCGCTCCCCAAGCAACCCAAGCCTCATCCAATTCCCAACGTAACAGATTTAATTACATCCGAGCGTCTATCACCCCATATACAATCAGTCACGAGTTCAAGAGTTGGACCATCGCGACAAGTAACACCCCACATACAATCGGTCACAAGTTCAAGAGTTGGACCCTCACGTCAAGTATCTCCCATTCCCCCTCCAAAACAAGTTGGACCCTCGCGTCAAGTAACTCCCAAACAACTGGGAGCCGAAACTCCTATTGTCAAGACACCAAAACGACTCATTGGAAATAAACGATCTATGCGACCAGATGATGAGATCCCAGTATCTATTAAAGCAGGTAAACGTGAAGCATAAGTTACCATTTACCATTTTTGAATACACATATTTGACACCATGCGAACTTTTGTATTACTCAGTGGACAATCATATTGTTCTATATATCCATCTTCTACGGTGGTTTCATACATCTGATCTATTGAAATTTTGGTCCTTCCATCCGAACAAAAACATTCAAACACAATATCAGGTGGTGATTGAACAAATATCTCGGTTATTAATAATTCTAAATCTACACATTTGTGTGGCGTGATAACTACACATGTCCCTGTTGCTAAAATTTTATCACTATTAGATTGATCATCTTCAATTACCCCATATTCTGATATTGATTCACATATATGTGTTAATGTATAGTTCATCTCGTATTGGGTATACATTTCTTATTTTAGTCTATCATATTTGTGCCAGGGACACATGGGTAGATGAAATATTAATATGATATCAGAGAATCACAAATGAAAAAACGAGCCCTTCCGTGTAAACTCTCCACTGCTTACGACGATTTTAAACAAATTGCACATGATCGTAAACTAATAAAAATATGGATTTTTTGTTTAGTGCAAGAATATAGCAATAACCTTCCAGATCTTGAACTAATTCAAGATTGAACACAATTTATATGATATTTCTACATATAAATGGTAACCCTTTATATCCCTGCTCACGACCAATACTTTATTAATGGCCATGGTCGATGTTTCAAGTATGATAGGCAAAATGATGTTTATATGGATCTATTAAAAAATAACATATATACATTGCGCGGTATTGCGAAAAGGTTGGGATATAAACCTTCGCGTATGAAAAAAATGCAGATTTATGAATTGATCCGTCATCTAATTGTGTTTCAAGACAAGGAGTGGCCATGTGAAACATATGATGAGCCATTTGTATAAATGGATATTTGTGAAATTTGGACAGATGGTGCATGTTGTGGTAATGGAACAAATCTATCTCGTGGCGGATGTGGTGTGTATATACCTTCTCATAATATTTCAATTTCGCATAGAATGGATACATATAATGATCAACCTGTTACAAATAATATTGCCGAATTAAGTGCGATTAAAATTGCGCTAGATTGGATTCATTCATTGACACTTGATATCACACAAATTAAATTTATTTTATACTCTGATAGTCAATATAGTATCAATTGTATTACAACGTGGCGTGATGGATGGACACGTAAGAATTTAAAACTATCTTCCGGACAACCTATTAAAAACATCGAATTAATCCAACAGATATGGCGATTATATGACAAAATCCCTCATCTCCAATTTAAATATGTCAAGGCACATGTGAATCCCTCCATGGCAACTTATGAACAAAAGAATAATCAAGTGGCCGATGATTTGGCAACAAGTGGTATAACTAAATAAATAGCCAACAAGATAAAGCGTGAAACAATAATATGATTTACGTTTCTCATACATGAATGATCTTTACAAACATATTTTCCGCAAACAATGCGGAAAACATATCGATGATGTGTGTTATCTTGATGCCACAAAATATGGCAAATTGGATATATTAAAATATTTTCATAGAACCCAAAATACGAGATTATTTGATGCATTTAATGAAGCCGCAACATATGGTCAATTGGAGATTATGAAATGGCTTGATACGAATGTACTAGATACATATATATCTTCATACGGTTTTGATGGGGCTGCTGCTAATGGACATTTGGAAGTTGTAAAATGGATTCACGAAAATAAAAATGTTAGATGTACCGTTTATGCAATGGATTGGGCGGCTGCCAATGGGCATTTACACGTGGTAGAATGGCTTCATTACAATCGGAGGGAGGGATGTACTACATGGGCAATTGATCGCGCCGCTGCTAATGGGCATTTACATGTGGTGAAATGGCTTCACACCAATCGGAGGGACGGTTGGACACCCGATGCAATGTGTGCTGCTCACAATGGTCATTTGGAAATTGTAAAATGGCTATATGAACATCATCATGAAAATCATCATGATGATACCAAGGCATATGATTTAGGTGATAATTGTAAACATTGGCCAGAAATAATTCGCGATAAACATAATATCATGGATCATGCTGCCGCAAATGGTCATTTACATGTTGTAAAATGGCTCCACGAAAATCAAAATGATGGATGTACACGTGCCGCCATGGATCTTGCGGCTTCTAATGGTCATTTAGACGTGGTTGAATGGCTTCATAACAATCGAACGGAGGGATGTACTGTTTATGCAATGGATCATGCTGCTAAACATGGTCATTTAGAAGTTGTGAAATGGTTACACACACATCGCCAGGAGGGATGTACAAATGCCGCCATGGACGGTGCTGCTGCTAATGGGGATTTATGTATAGTGGAATTTTTACATCGTCATAAAAAAACATGTTCTAAATTCGCCATGGATTGGGCCGCTCGCCATGGTCATTTAGAAGTTGTGAAATGGCTCCACGAAAATCGTCAGGAGGGATGTAACAAACAAGCTATAGATGGCGCTGCGACCAATGGACATTGGGATGTGGTACAATGGCTCTGTGAAAATCGCATGGAATGTAAACAATGGTCATGTAGATTGACCTAGTTTAATATAGATAATGTTTTATCTTTTGGAATATAAAATTGTGTGAAATGTTCTGTTCGTATAAACCAATATAATGCCAATATAGTTATTAATATATACAATAAGATATAGTTATGTTTCGCCATATATGATCGTATCTCGATTTTATAGTTAGGTATATCGAATTTTTATGATATATCATTATTATGTACATGCGAATCATTAAACATATCGAACAAGCATGTATGACGGCATATAAACAATCTAAAACATTGGTTCATTCCGTAGATGGACGACTTAATAGTGCAAATCATGAATATTTATATTTAGATGCATTATCGTCAAGTTTACGTGATGAAGAAGTCGTCATACCTGCTTCACGGCATTGGTATGATATTAAAATCAATTCAATCCCATTTAATCTAAAATTAACAACGGGTCGCTCCACCGATAATATCTTTAATAAAAAAGCAATTGCATTTTCATTAAATGGGTCCTATGATGATATTGAAAAGATCAAATATAATACATTTGATAATTGGTATAAAGATATGATGGCGATGAATCACAAACCCATGCGTGATAAGACGAGTGAATATCATTTCATAGTCGTCAATAAAATAACAGGTCAAATTTTAATCAAATCTATCTTTGATATTTTATCTTATCGATCAAACCCTTCAAATATTTTACAAGTAAAATGGTCTTTCGAATTTAAATTCCCCGATGTTTTTACACCAGATCATGATATTAAACAAAAACAAATCTCTCTCCTCAAAACAATACAAAAATCTGTACGGGATTGTAATGCATCTCGTATGGAATTTTGTAATTCGAATATATCATGGTGATCGGGGGGGTGATTATTTATGTATACTTGGTCGTGTTGCGCGGGAGTTGATAGACGGCAGGCGCAACACTCCATTTTACAGATGTTTTAAATGGAAGATTATCGGAACAATTGCTCGTCGCAAATTTATTTTGGGTTTCGGTTATGATACGTTTGGCATTTTTTTGGAGATATTTACGATATTGGTGAGCGTCAGAAAAGGTGTGGAAATTTAAATCCTTTGGAAAACGGTGATCGGATATACGACCATCTTCCATAAAATTATCGCATGGGGGTAAAGAAGACATGGTATAATATATAAAAAAATATTATACCATCAATCCAACTATCCGAAAAATGCATGTGTGACATATACATCTACCATGTTAGATTCCAGTATAAGATTCACGCGGGTATTTACAATCATATTACGAACAAAATTACAGCGGTTATATTGCGAAAGCGTATAAATGGCATATGAATATCCGCGTTGTTCTATTATTTTAATCGCATCTGTTTTTGTAAGATGAATTAACGAGGCACAAAACTTGTTGCGTTCCGCTAATTGTTGTTTATTGGAACTCGTGATGATATTATATGATGTATTAAAAATATGGTTTTTATTATATTTGACACGGAAACGACCAGTAAATGGATTAAACCGAAAACTGGTTATCAACCAGCGCGCATTGTAGAATTGGCATGGAAAATTGACGATATGCCAACGAAAAGTTTTTTAATTAAACCAACAGCATTTTTTATTCCCACAGATGTCAATGAAATTCATGATATTAACCACCGTATGGCGTTTATAAATGGCGTGGAGGGTGATAAAGTATTACAAATGTTTATAGATGATATTCGAGCCGCTGGCGATGATGTTACCTTGGTGGGACATAATCTCAAGTTATATGACCTACCCCTCCTATTGGCAGAATTGGAAAATTATAATTTTGATCAAACTATCATTTGTAAGATTGCATCATTACCAGTTTATGACACATTAATTCATTCACGCAGGTTATTAAATACAGAAGTGATGAATTTCAAATTAGGTACGATATATTCATATATCACACGTAAACCATTGGATAATGCACATCGAGCAGCTGCAGATGTAGAGGCCACCAAGGTCGTTTTAGATTATTTAGTGAAATATGAAAATTACATTTGTCGACATTGACCCGGGTGGGGAATATGACCATTCATATTTTCATTTTCATCGTCATCTTCATTTTCATTACCCTCCAATGGTTTAGTTAACCTCGTCATTTCCATATATGACTCATCTATGGTATCTTTTATACGTGGTCCATAAATATCACACCATTTCATGTCGGGCGTTTCTGGGAATATTATTTCAAACTCGATAACTAGGTGAGATTTACCTTTTAATAAACCTTCACCATGTAATATATACGGTGCCCCCGGTTTGATATAATCAACTATAATATTAATTTTACGTTGATCTAAATGAATAAATGTCAATGTATGACCCATTAATGCGTCTTGAAGTTTTATCGATTTTTTGATTAACAAATGTCCACCATTGAGTGGCGTGTATGAATTATGAGGCAATGGTTCAATTTTAATAATTACATCACCTGGTTTACCATTAAATTGATAATCACCCTGATTTGGAAATCTAAATATTTGATTTAACTGACCCGGTTTTATATTAACTTCTATAATTTTGCCCTCTTTAATCAAACCTGTATTCTTACAAGCCTGACATGATCCCCGTGATTTACGCCCTCCGTTACAATCTTGACATGGGGTCTGCATTTGTTGCACCATCGGTCCCATTTGAATAATACGCACAACAATACCCTTTCCACCACATGATTTGCATATACAGGCGCCATTACAAGATGAACATAATATGTCGCGGTTAATTTTTAATTTACGGGTATATCCGGTATATAATTGTTCGAGTGAAATTTTAATAGTATGAACAACTGGTGGTGTAACCATTTCGTTCATTTGATTAGCTGATGATGGGGTGGGATTGACGATGTGTTCATAAGCCGTTTGGAGTTTAACCCATTCATCATGCGATCCACCTTTATCGGGGTGATGTTTTAGTGCAAGTTTTTTAAAAGTTTTCTTGACATCTTCAATTGAGGCGGTTGGGGTTAAACCAAGAATTGCATAATCAGCAGCAGACATATATGTTATTTATCATATTTTATTGTGTTACTTGATCATCCATTGAAATATATATTAATTTGGTGTGTAAAAAAACAAGAAACCAGAACCTGGTTCAGATGGCAGAAGCCTTGTAGATAGCACCAAGCCGTGGGTTCGATCCCCACCTAGTCTAATGACCCAACCACATCAGGACTAGTAACTCAGAGGTTTAGAGTGGGTGCCTTTTAATGGGTTTCTTTTTTTTATTTTTTATTTATTTAATATTTATTTTCTTAATATAACTTTTTTTGTGGATAAAAAAACAACCAACATGAGAGTGGCTCAGTTGGTAATTGAACAACGATTCCATGCATAGTCTATGGGTTCAATTCCCACAACATTAGATAAGATTTTATCTTATTCTTCTAGTTGAAGACCGCATGACATTGTCATGTTGGTATCTCATAAATGGTATGTCCAATTTTGACCTTGGTAGACCTATTAGGTGTGTTTGTATAATCAAACACAGAACAAATTTGTTCTCAACCCGTCATTCTAATATTGGACACAACTATTCAGTGTTGATTGATATATGTGAGTCTAGCCCATTTGGCCTTGGTCCTCGACCCGATTTGGACTAGATGATCACAAATCCACTTGCAAAAAATAGTTGCTAGAAACCATTTGAGTACACGCATAAAAAGAGAATCTTGTTCCACTCATTTCTTTTTACCCTGACGCAATTTACGAGCAGCCCGTTCCTTTTCAACTTCATTTTTTTGCTCCATCGCCACCTCCTTCTTACGTTTCATATCCGCCAACCTCTTCATCAATCGGTGACGAACTTGTTCCTCACGGGTCATTGACTTGTATAATTGACGCTCATCATCATTTTGGGTTTGTAATGATGTTAAAAACATCTGTGTCACTTTACTCTGCATCGAACCATCTGACATGACAATATCCATCAACTTAGACATGGATAACGCAGATTTTTTCGCACTCACACCATTTGGATTTAATAATGGATCATCCTCGCCGAAAACGGTATTTAGTTGTTCCATAATCTTATCAAGAGGTAATAACTCACCCGTCCGAGTATCAATGATAAATCGCTCTAAATTTTTATATATTGAATGTTCCTTGATAATAGGATGATTTTTTATCACACCCAATAATATATAACCCTCGCGCATTAACATTTCTTTATTTACTACGCATAAATCAGTGATTATCGTCATTTCAGACATCATTTTATCAACAAGCCGCGAAACAGGTTCTGTTTGTAATTCACCCAATGTAAATTTTAACATGATTTTAATAAATTGACGTATAATCATTTGTCCAAACTCGACCAACTGCGGCGTTAGTTGTATATTAAAATTATCCTGAATTGTTTTTAATAATGACAAGGAAAACTGATCTGCTTTACCACTCGTCGTCAATGTATTTAATTGCTGCCAAATAGTGACTGCATAATGACGATATTGTTCGATGACGATATCTCGACGCCTCGGCTGATCATTCGTATCAGTAAACGTAAGCATAACATAAATCTGGGATAACGAAGCATGAACTGCCTCTGACCACCTGTCACTGGGTAATCCCTTGATATAAGTACAAATTTCCTTGCGTTTTGTGGGATTTGCGTATTTATTTAATAATACATCTTGTACAACATCCAGAGGTAATGCATTAAGCTCGTTTTTTAACTCATCACACGATAATTCATATCCCGTGGCCTTTTTAAACAATTCAAATAATTGGTCCATATATGTATATATAATATAATCATATATCAAATGCCGCAATAACTATTATAATATGACTACCACCGCAACACAATTACGTCAGTTTAATAAATTTTTACAAACGGAGGCCAAAGACCCAATTGATATACAAATCTTACACATTGATAATGAGTATATTATATATCAGAATGGTAATATTTTTAAATATACGTGGAAAACACATGTGAATCAAATAATATTTGCACCAGATGTGTATATATCATCTTTAAAAATGTGTGATACATATTGCATTTTATATGCATCCAATTTTAATTTGATTTGTTGCGATATGACACATATCCCGTGGACTCAAATCGTATTACGTGATGTTAATTATAATTTAGTTAATGGTATAGACGATCACGGTGTCGTGCCGGAATATACTGGACATCACGATTTATTATTTTTTAGAAAATCACGCCGTATGATTGAATGTAATCGAGTATCTCTTACAAATAGAATATTTATTATAGATTTTACAACATCACAAATATTACACCGATATAATGTACCAGCTGTTAGAAAATTGTTATCATTCAATCCGGATGAAACCAAATGTGTGATGTTATGTAGAGGGAAAACAGTTCAGAACGTTTATATAATAGACTTGACAACTGGACAATTTACATTTATATTTGATATACAAGATCTAACGACAATCAGATTTAATTTCCATTCCCCTGATATATATTGGGATAAAAATGACAATATTTCGTTTTATTATAATCAAAATGAAGTATTAATTTATAATATAAATGATAAGACAATTGTAAAATACAAATTTGATGATGTGACTATTCATAGTCTAAATCAAAACTATGTCACATATATATCTAATCAACCTACATCTACGTTTCAGGACACCGACATTGGATTATATCGCATTGAAATCTACGAGAATGTAAAACAACAAATATATTCTGTATATAAAGTGGATAACGTTGATATAACAAAATTAGATGATATAACTGCAATGATTCATACACTGTCATGGTTATCACCGCATGCATTATTTTATACATCTGCACGAGCGCCCTACACTTTACAAATGATTAAAATTCCCAAAATTAGTCATGGTGTTGCAAATCAACTTATTGCCATACGATATAAATTGGCCGCCCGACAGATAGATTTAGATAATTTATTCGAACCATATATGAATAAAATTATGAATATAAAAACATTTGATGATCGTTATAAAATAGAACGACATATATTAAATCAAAATATGTTACAAGTAAAAGATTATTATACAAAACATAATTTGCGCCTACCTCCGGCTGAACAATTGGAAAAATATAACAAGGCCATCAAACATAAATATATTAAATTAATAAAAAAATATCACCCACAATTTTTACAATCCCCTGAAGTGGCGAGTTTAAGTAAGTTTGATAAACGAGAATCTCATAGGGCGGAATACAATGCGCTTCGTGACACACTATTAAAAGAAATGGCTGAAATCGAAATAAAAATGTTGAAATTACAAGAAAAACGTGATATCGCATTTAAGCAACGAGACAAAACTGAAGAAACCGATGCTAAATTTAGACGTATCAATCAACGGTTTTTGAACACAATAAATAAATATACCGAATATTTAACACAAAAATTAAAAACTACCGAATATGATTCGGATAAACGACTATATGCATCCATTTCAAAGAAAATATCAGGTATGATCACATTCCTCATCGAGCTTCAAAACGAACCAATACAGAAAGATATTTCATCTCGTAGCATGAGCAGTTTGTCAAGTTCCAAGTAATACGGATGAATGTATCAAAAGAATAAATATATGATTTGCCATTAGAATTACGTCTATGACTAGATTGTCATCTCATTGAATATAAAAAAAACATATATGATTTTTATATTACAACAAGATGACTTTCCACATGATGACTCGTAGCCGCACCCGGCTCCAGAATCGCAACAAAATGGCCAAAGTCATGCTTGATATTGGCCAGCGACTTGTTGACACATGGAAGTCTCAACCCAAAAATATCCACGAAATGGAAAAAATCAAAAATCTTGAAATTATGATCGCGTACAAACACGCACAACTAACCAATGGTTGTGGCGTAGATCCTGCTATGTTTGATATATACTGTGCGAGTATTGTTCGCACACTCAAACAGAATTGTATCAATGCCAATGTGGATGTGTCAGATATTCCGAATTATGACTTGGTCAAGGCGCTCATGAGGTGAGTGCGGAGGGAAGATGAATTGGGGGAATTGGGGGAATAAGTTCTATAAACAAACTACGTTAATTAGGTGTTTGATTGATCGCATCTATAATCAATTTTTCCTGATTGACATATTTTTGCGCCTGTTCATAATTATGTTTCACAGCATCCAACATACTATTATATAATTCCATACTTAATTTGGGAAAAATTGATTCTAAATCGGCAATCGTCTTGAAACATATAATACCACGTATATCAAACTGCTTATCTATATCAGGACATCCCAAATAAATAGGTATCGTCCCGGTTAAGAAACAATCCATGATTTTTTCGGTGAAATAACCATGAATATATCCATTTTCAACAACGATGTGAAAAGGGGCAGTTCGTAACAATGATATTTTATCAGGTAATGGATTATGATTACGTCCGTACGTAACTATATTTTTAGCATGTAGCCAGCTCATGATATCTTGACGGAATTTGTGTAACGTGGTCATTCTCTTGCCAGAAAAGACACAAGTTGGATATGACCAGAATTTTGTATGAATATCACGATCCATTTCTTTGATCCATGTTGACCCCCATGCAACATAGCGCGCATTGGGATATTTATTAACCACCCATCTATGATGTGTCAATATAATATCAAAATCAGATGCAGCAGTAGCTAGTTTAGTATAACATTCCGGGTGAATTGATTCTGGTTCTAACAACCAACAAACCAATAATACATCTGAACCAATTTGAGAACGAATATGTTTTGCACGCATGACAGCATAATGCTCAGTTAAAATAACTATTTTTGGTGAGGATCGATTTTTAAATAGGGGGAATAATGTATGATCACTATGCACCAATAGGATATCACCTGCTGTATACAATACCATAATGCTTATAAAATAAAAATATGATATTTTATTATTACACCAAACATGAATATCCTCGAGAACATCGCGATTGGTACTACCAATTTGACAATCAACAAACAATATCAAGTCAATTATGATGATGTCCTCGTCACCAAACATGATTGTTATTGTATCGAGCTGATCATCAGCAAAGAATTTCCCAATTGCCGTCCATGCAATACATGTCATTTCAATGACAAAAACGAAAAGGTGTTCCATTACCATTTTATATTAAAAATGAACCCAGCTGATCTAGATCAATTATCAAAGCCACTCGCATGTTTAGTTCGTCGTGCGCATTTGCGTGAAGTAGATGGGGGTGAGAGGGGTATTAAGAAATGGGCCAAGTAGAGTATGATGTTGGGGGGTGGGGGTGATGTATTCAATAAAATACGTCATAATAAATATATGATGTATTCTTTTCATAACCATGACCTGCCATCCACCCGAGATTAGCAATATCTGCAAGTCAATTTCAAACTTTCACCGTCCAAATGCAAAAGAAACACTGCGTCTGCTTACCAACATACCAAAAGACCAATTTAATAAATATCCAGATATCTGCTTATTATGTGGTGGACCTCATAAGATTGATATTTTTAATGCATTTGAGCGTGCCGATTTAAACAGTTTAAAGTTTATGGTGGAAGAACATATCATTAATCCCGATATATTGTGTACGATACTTGTCAAACTGTTTACTCATGTTGGATCAAATCAGACCCACAAGTATCCAAACATGAGTGTTAAGAGAATCGACCATGTGATTGTCAATATTGAATATCTCCTAGAGTATCTATGTAAGGAATATCCCAAGTTCGTCATTGATTGGCGTTATGATAATGGCGATCAATGTTTTTCAGGTGGTTCTTTACTCCATCACGTTTTTTGTGGGTATGAAGTAAAACACAATGTATGGGCTAGTAAATTGTTGGATATTGGTTGCGATCCATTCGCATTTTACAGCTCCGACAATCGCGAAACACCATTTCATTATATGTTACTTTACAATCACTGTGATCTTGCCGAGGAGATGATCAGATATGAACAAACTCCAGATTTTGAAGATCTCATTAATTATATCAACAAACACAGTTGTGAAAATTGGAACATCCTCCAACGTATTCTTTTCACGTCACGGAAATATAAAAAACCAGAATGGATTGACAATTTAAAATTAACAGTTTATAAAGTCATGGGTCTTGGGATTAACTTGAATCATATTGATTCTGCTTCATGTACGGTGACTGATTTTATTATATTGTATGGTTATTCTAATCTTTTAGCTGATGTTTTGGGCTGGAATTTACCCAAACCAAATATCAACGCACGTGATGTTTTTGATGACGATGGATGCCCTCCTAACCCATCTCCTTATACGGCATTTTTCCACAAGTATCGTTATGCCAAGGCAAAAACAGAAATTGATGCCATGCTGACAGAATATGAACGTCTCAAGACGACAATTGGTCCACTGACAAAAGAACAATTGACGGATGATGGTCATCGACCAGACGTGTATTATACTCCTTTACTAGATATGATTATAGATGGATATTTTTACCATGTCATTCCGGAATTAATAAATATCTTGAAGTAGAACAACAATAATGGGGGATCAATGAGAAAGAAATACGTTTTCAACGCAAACGTATTTTGTATTAAACTAACTATATCCACCCACTAACCAATATAAATTATTACATCTTAATCCGCTTAAAAACATCGATCAACTCGTTTTGACGCGTCACAAAACATATACATTGATCTTGGTCGTCGTCATCGTCATCATCCCCGTCATCATCCCCATTACTTATTTTGGAAGTATTAGACTTGAAATATTTGATACTAATCTTGTCCGAGTCGGAATATTTTGAAAGCATCTGTAAAATACCATCACGAAAGATATTATATCTACAACAAAGACGCATTTCGCCAATATCTATAATATCATAATCCGGATTATATCGAGTATTGTAATATGCATGTTCAAGAATATACGATAGCGTTTCGACATCCCCAAATTGACAACCCAATCGTACAACCATCCACATAGATGGTGTGTCACGATGGTTAAAAAACTCCTCCATCAACCGTTTCAAATTAGCATGATTCTTTGTAACAATAGCTAAATGCATTAGAGCATAATTCACATTGCCACGAGGATAATGTTGGCATGGAATAGCACCCACAAAATCAGGCATACTACCAAATGTCTTGATATGTTGATCTCGTTGTTCATCCATATACTTAAAATAATAGGGTTGGGTGTCGTCTTTGACAATGACAGTAATATCATGAGTGGACATGTTTATATTATGATGTCATCATATATATTTTTTAATATATTCAACATTTACGTTTTTTAAATATGATCTCCATCATTAAAAATGTCATCACCTGACATATTTGATGATTTACATATCATGCGTAAGAATGTGAATTACATGTTTAATCTATTATGCGCAAGATGTGGGTGTAATGATACACACCTCTTTATTCATATCTTAAAATATCTACAAACATTATTGTATGCAAATCGGATCAATGGGCGTTTATACACACGTGAAGATCAAAGTGACCAATCTATGTTAAATACTCATATAACATATATCAAATCTCTCATACAAAAACGACCAGAAATGCTGGATATATGTAATGAATTTAATATCATGACAATTATTGCAATCGAGGCCATAAGCATGTTACTACAACACGAATTAACGCAACTCCATATTCCCTTTTAATGTAGTTGTTATTTGCTGTGTACTCGATGGTTTTTCAACAGGGTGGTTTAATAACCCGAAAAATTTCGACCCATTTATAGAAATAACCAATGTCGTCTGAGATATCGTCATGATAAATTGATTCGTACCACGTTGCCCATACGTATTGCTACATTTACCATTTGCCACAGATGTACATTTATTGGGTGTAATATTGATACGAATATCCTTGTATTCAACGGTACGTACGGAATTTATCGTTGCGAATTGCACACAAAATGACCAATCATAAATAGGTTTGGGTGTAGGTGCGGGGGGTGGCGTAGGTGGCGGGGTGGGTGGCGCGGGTGTGGGAATGATAGGTGCCGGCTCAATAATCACCACCTTTTGCATTTGTTCCTGTTGTAATTTCAACACTAATTCCTGTATTTGGGTTGACTGTTGCTGCGTACGTTGCTTTTCCAAATCTAATGCCGATTCGACTTCACGCAATTGGATGATTTCGACCAAGTCAGATGATTCATCATTGTCTAACTTGGCACATTTTTCTTGTTCAATCTTTTTTTCAAGCTCTAATAATTTAGATTGTGTAATTGCATGTAAATCTATAATCTGACGATTTGATGTCACTTGCTCATCTAATGCTTGACGTGTTTTAAGTAATTCGGCACGCGTCTCTTCCAATTGGCGAGTCCATTCAGCATCTTGTTGTTTCATGAGTAATATTGTCTTTTTATCATCCTCGGTCATTTCGGATAAATCATCAACCTGTGTATCACCAAGTTCTTCAATATTGGCATGAATTTCAGACACGATTCGTTTCGCCTGCTGTGCGTATTTTAACGTATTTTCCGTTTCACCAATATAATCATCGTGCATCGAAATAGTGGCAATCATGGTGGTCATGCTATTTCCACCTAAACAATTCGATAACAAATGCGTTAGAATAGAATCTCGGAATGGAATATGATCGTTATTCTTTTTGATTGCCAAGAGGGATATCACACGATTCAGAGTTGATAAACTTTTATTGATCGAAACCGCCTCTTGTTTATTAACACCCACAACTTTACTCTTTTCAATACGTTCAGAACCCGCCAGATCAATAATTTGTATAATCGAGTTTAAGATTTGCGATTTGTTTAATTGTTTGATTTTTATAGTCAATATACAATGACTCCGGGAAGATTCATCATTTAATGCAGTAGATGCAATGGTGCGATTTCGCATGGCATTATTATAATATTGTTCAAATTGTCCATGACTTGTGACATGAACATATTCTTGTCCCTCTACAAATACATCTCCACGGGCAATAGAACGTATCTTTATAGAATTCATCGGTTTTAATAAATCTTTTGCCTTTTCACGATATATTTCCAATAACCCCACATGAATAGATGATGTAGTTGGGTCTAGATTGGAAAATAAATCATTCATAAAACATGGTATTAATCCAGAAATTGTGTATGATTTACCACTACCTGTCTGACCATATGCAAATAAACACGAGTTGAATCCTTTGAGAGCATGCGATAACATCGGTTTACCCAACTCGGTATAAACTTGTTCTTGTGTAGTAGATGGATTAAATACGGAATCAAATGTATAATGATGACTAGACCCCACACGCGATGTCAAATGTAACATAGATTTAGTGGAATCGATCTTGATACAAGTGGAGGCGCTTGTCGTAGGTCGTGGGCGGATAGCCACATTAATAGAATAGGACATTGTATGATTCTTTTTCTTCATAATATATCACATATGAATAATATGAAGGGTCTACCTATTGGATTTGTGAATCGGGCGAGTAATTGTTATTTTAACACGGCTATACAAGTCATCTTATGTATCCCTTTACTTACACGGGAAATTATTCAATTAGCCCCGATTGATCCTGTTATAGCTTCATTGCAACAACTCATCATGGAAATATTTACACAAAAACATCAAATATGTGATACATTGCCACTTTTAAGGGAATTATCCAAAATTGTTCAATTTGGACCCATTGGTCGCCAGTATGATGCTGGGGAATTTTTTATTTATATAGTGAAACACTTGGAAGAAAAATTCCCCACTCGTATCAAACCTATGGTTTGTGGGGAACATGTGCGCACACGTACTTGTGTTTGTGGTGATATTTCGACGACGAATAGCGATTTTATCAATTTAATTCTAAATACCCAAACTCAACGACCCTCGCGACATTTAGGGTCTCTCATCCGTAAAACTTTGGAAACATCTCATATTGAATCATTCAATTGTGATCAATGTAAGAAAAAGACACGTGCAACCATTTCGTGGCGAATTTCACGATTGCCATCTATTTTAACACTTACCACGGCGCGTGAAGTATTGATAGAACCTCCCAAAAAAATATTGAAATTTCCCGAGTTTAATAATGACAAGTATTATTTATCATCCATTATCATGCATAGTGGATCGGCTACATCTGGTCATTATTATGCATTTGTTAATTGGGGTGACACATGGTATAAGGTGGATGATACTAATGTGAAGGAGATTAGACTTGATGATTATAATGCGGATATTATATCCATGTCATGCCAATATGTGTATATTTGTAGATGACCTACCTGACTACCATCTTCATGACTTTGGAGCTACAAGTTGATAGATATCCAGAATTTGGAGTTGTTCATGTCGTTTTGTGTGTGAGTTGTTGAGTAGTTGTAATAAACAAAAGTACGTACGTTTTCAATTGCGTTTAAATAAATAATAAATATAAAAGATTATATATATGTTTGAATACATTAGCCAATTTTTAGATCAGTTTTTAAACATCCACGTCGCAATAGTTGTAGGTTGTCTCCTAGTTGTCATAGGTATATGGCTGTATTATCGTCGTTCGGGAACCACGGCGGTGGTTGCGTCGGCAGTGGAACCTGTCAAAAAACCACAAGTATTACTATTCCATTTATCTAAATGCGAATCCCTACCCATTATACAAAAATTAGATACATCTAAATATAACGTGGATTATGTCAATTGTGACACACCCTCAGATCCCCGCATCAAAGAATATAATATTACTAGCGTTCCCATGATTATTGTCAAGGACAGTGATGACAAGGTGAGGAAATTTACCAAAGGCATGATTACATTGGAATCGGTTACACAATTTATAACATCCCCATCGGAAGATCCTGTAGAATTACCTGCCATCAAGGAGGAACCGTCTGTCGAGTCGTCGGGGCCAGTCGAAGAGGATGCAGAACCAGTCGCCCATGTTAAAGACGAAGATGATTTAAAGATTCCTGATCTAAATTTGACATTTGACGATTAATCACGTTATTTGGCGCCATTTGTGATATATATAATATGGATTTATTGGATGCGATAAATCGATATAATCTACATATATCTGGCATTATTCATGTAGGGGCACACAATTGTGAGGAGTTATCGTTATATAAACACATGGGTGTACCAATAGATAAAATTATCTGGCTCGAGGCAGATGATAAATTAGTACAACAATGTAAATTGACAAATAATAAATTACGTATATATACATGTGTCGCAGCTGAAACAGATGGTAGAATATGTACATTTGGTGTGTCGTCCAATACGGGTGCATCATCATCCATATTACCACTGGGTGTTCATGCCCGTGATTATCCAACCATTACTTATGTAGAAGAACGTGAATTACAAACGTCTCGTTTAGATACATTTTTTGGGAATCATGGTATACATGAAAATTTCAATTTTATGGCCATTGATGTTCAGGGTGCCGAAATGATGGTGTTACAGGGTATGGGGCATCTATTAGACATGATAGATTATTTATATATAGAGGTCAATAACGTGGAAATGTATCAAGGTTGTGCATTGGTGCATGAATTGGATGCATATTTGATGAAACATGGCCCATTTGAACGTGTTGAGACTGCATGGAATACATCACATTGGGGCGATGCATTATATATTCGGCAACATTTACGATATTAAATTTTTCATTACAATATGAGTGGCGAACCAACGGAACCAATAAAAGCGGTTAGTAATGAATCAAAACAATCGCCCCCTGAAAAAGAGGAACCGACACCAGTGGATGAACCCGACGCGGCGGAAGCAGAAACCCCCGAAGCTGGACAAAACAAGGTTATAGAGGAACCCCAAGCGACGACCACACTTGGTTCGTATATCGTTGTGGGTATGTTGTATTTTACCATCTTTATCGCCATTATTACCTTACCATATATTAATGCCATGTTAATTACGGTTTATTTTTTTATAATGTTTATATTGTTAATAGGCATGACTGAAGTGGATCAGTCTGCAAGAACTGCCCTACTTGGGCAAATGTCCATTATTTATGTGTTATTACTTGCATTTAAATCAATCGAATTGAAAGGGTCAGTTCGACTATACGACATTGATCAATTGGAGCGTTATATACTCGTCATTATGTTTGTATTCCTAATACCATTTATTCTACCCTACAGTATTGATTTTGTCAACTGGATTATTACACGCGAAATTTAATTACCAATGTCCATTTGACGATGGTTATCATCAAACGTAATAGTAGATTGATTCCATGGGCTTACAGTGATACGAGGATTGGGATATTCGGAACGCAGATCGAGATTTGCATTCTTCAAGGACGAACCAACGGTATCAACACCAAAGTGGGCAGTTGATTCGATGAAATTCTTATATGCGATCGAACCCTGTCCTTCGGGATTTATAGAGGTCCAAGCCGAATTTGGATCGGTAGGGAGCAGATCATCTGCCTCCAGGGGTGCGCGGGCCCGACGATCCTCGAGTAACGAGGCAGGGAATGAACCCTTGTCGAGACTCATTGTGGGGGCATCACCATTGAGATTTTCCGATATGGACATAGTCTTGTCCTGAATTTCGGATGTGCCCTTGGAACCTTCTCCAACCGGATCGTCAGATAAGGGTAATTTATCGTCGGATTCTAAACCGGCATATTCTTCACGCAATACACCGCTGCGCTTGACATATGGAAATACAATATAATACACTATAATACCAAGTGCAACAACAATTAATAAGTCGCGTAAATCAGACATATATTATATAGAAAAAAATCATAATCGTATCATTTGAGACGAATAATCATCGTCTCAAATTATTTTTTTATTTATTTACCATTGATAATTATCATATTCACGTGTTTCCGTACTGATCATGTTATCTAATTGCATATAACGTGTTGTTTTTTTAACCGATACATCATAGATGACCCATACCTTTGGTGCGGGACACTCGTAAATGAGTTGATGGAGGCGGATTGGCGTAATACGGGTTATGATGTTATTTATCAATCGTTCTAAATCATGTGGTAACATTTTTATATTATTGATATATGGTTGTAAAGTGACTTGGCATATTTCATATGCATCCTCGGGATAAGTTATATCATCAACAACCCACATATTTGTATCATCGCATAAATATAATTCAATTATGGTTAATTGACCATCAGAGTTATAAAATGCTGCACAGCAATAGACGTGGTCATCGGTATCATAGGAATTTGTGGAATGGGGAGTCGTGTCACCAGATACCCATGAGATTTCATCACAACAATCGTCACCACTATCATCGCGTCGATTAACCTGTTCACTCATAATTGTTATATTTTTATATTTTAATCAGTTTCATCTTCGTCACTTAGTCCCATTAACCTTCGCCGTATGGTTGGTGCAGCACGCACTTGTGTCTTGGGTGGCGTTTTCTTTTTGGAGGTTTCAACCACAGAAGTCACCGGCTCAACAGGGGCAAGTGATTTGGGAGATGTATTCTTTTTGGGAATTTCAACCACCGAAGAAGAACTCATGGGAACAGGTGTCTTGGGTTTGGTGGGTGTCTTTTGGAGGGGAGTTTTCACAATTGTTTTGGCCCCTAAAGAATCTTCATCTTCGTCACCTGGAGCTGGAAGAGATTGGGATTTTTGAGATCCCCCCTTTTTACTCGGTTTTAGAACAATGGCCTCTACGGGCATGGCTTCAACGGGTATAGCCTTGACAACACGCGGACGTTTTACGCGACCCACAACCTCCTTCACCCCCGCCTTCACCCCCGCCTTCACCCCCTTGGCGCGACCACGACCGCGACCCGTCGCCGGAACTGGCATTTCACTAATGCGACCTGTACACGATAAATTAATAGACATGTATATATTATATGATTTATTCCTATTATGTCACAATCTAATTTTTTAACAAATCTTTTTTCTTCTTTCACCATGTCTGAACAAAAATCAGAAGCATGGTTTAAAGAACGCCAAACCATGATTACAGGATCTGAAGTATTTAAAGCATATACCGATATCACGACCTTATCAAACTGTAAAATACATAACTATACAACGAATGTGGATGAATTCGTTGAATTAAATCATGTCATGTATCCAAGTGATAAACAATCAAATTATATATATAATAAAATTACACCACAGGCGTTTGAATCATCTTCCGCAATGGAATGGGGGACTATGATGGAAGATATTAGTCGAATGATTCACGAACGTCGAACATCCATGGAATTTAAAGAATATGGTCTCATACCACATAAAACATGTAGTTTCTTTGGGGCTAGTCCAGATGGTATGTCTACCACCCAAAATGTGGCCTTGGAAATTAAAAATGCGTATGGTTCCCGATTACTTTATAATAATAAAATCAAACTAGATTATTGGTTTCAGTGTCAATGGGTCATGTATTGTATGAATTCATGGGTGTGTGATGAAAATGACCGGATCACACAGACCCATTTTTTGGAAACCCGTATATGCAAATATAATTCGTTTGAAGAATATATGGCAGATGGTGGTGATACAGGTTTTAACACAAGTGGGATGGAAAAGGGCTTGATTATTAATCTTGGGGGTAAACGAATATACCCCAATCGTGTAGGTTGTCCCATTAAACAAATGGGATTTACGGATGATCAATTGCACAATGGAACGCCTATTTTTTGGTCATTGGTTGAATATAATCTAATTGGGGTTTATGAAGATCCACGGATGGAAACGCAGATTGTTCCTGAATTAAAACGCGTATGGGATCAAATTCAACAAATCAGATTTACTCAAACTGAAAAAGGGGATTTGGAGTGTGATGACGAATATATGGAATAGTTATCATCATCACGATCCTTTACCGCAAATGTAACATTTGAAAATGTAATTGGTTTATAATAATCATCCAATGCATTTTTGGATTCTATCTTGTTACGTTCTTGGGTTTGTTTAAGGATTTCACATTGCTTTGCATATTTTGCACGAGATGCTGCTTGTTCAGAGGGCGAACAACGACATGCTTTATAACATTTTTCACACTCCCATGGTTGTATATTTCCGTCCATATTAAATATATCTCATTTTTTATCAAATAACCGTCTTGCTATAAACTGGCGCATTATGCGAATTGTAATTAGTACTATTGTTTATATTATCCAATTCGGTAATGTATTCTACAATTTCCAATATATAAGAATGTGCAGTATTTCGCCAGTTATACGATCCAAAATCAACATCCAGATGATCTATACGAATGGGGATCGTTGAATCGAATATATACGGCTTAGAATCAAACGAGTTGAAAACCACTTGTCCAGGTGTTGCATTTGTATTTGCAATAGACGCGAAAATTGTAGTTTGGCCATATTGAATTGTGTTTATATTATTTATTCGCATATAAAATACTGCATCAGGATATAATAATGTTTGTGCAGATATATTAAATAAATATGTATTAGTGACACCCGAACCTGTATATGCGGAACTCACCCCGAAAATATTATTACTTGTCCCAACTTCCAATATAAATGTCGTATTGATATATACTTCTCCACCAAACGTTGTGTTGGTGCGATCAAATCCATTTGTATATATTTCCAAGCTATTATCTGTCGTAACGAGTACCTTTTCATCATCGGGGGAAATAGATATTGATCCAATATTTGACGTATCAGACGGTATGTTTTTATATCCAAATTGAGCATATGCATTTTCGTTGGGGATATATTGATACGTGACGATGCGATTTTCAGCCTGTACAAATATTTGTGTGGCATCGGTGGTCATTTCAATCTGTTCTATGCCGTTTTTGTATATATATATCAATCGTCGATTAGATACCGCTATAAAGGACTTGAATACATCTGACCATATAATATTACCAAACCGTTCTTGTGATAAAATATTAGTAATTTGTTTATACACCCAATCTACTCCGTTATAAGATATTAATAAATTATTATTACCACATGCCATAAAACAATGATATGATGGAGACCATGCTATACTGTATATTAATATAAGTGGTGTAGATTGAACAGACCATATGACACCATCCGATGAAATCATTATATTTGATGGACCACTCTGTGCAACAGCACAATATAAATTTAATTCTGAAGACCAACATATATTTACCCATTGAGAGTTACATATATCATCTAGTTCATTTAATGTCCAGTCACTTGCATTAGACGATGTCATTACATGATTACTGGTTGAAATAGCACATAATAATTCCAAATCAGATGACCAACATATATCTGTCCACTCATATAAATTATCAGCAGGTGTCATTATAGTCCATGTAATACCATCGGACGAACTCATAAAACGATCAGGACCATACGATGCAACTGCTACGAACAAATTTAATGTATCTGCCCAACAAACACTAGACCATGTATTATAATCAGTGGATGATGTATTATTATATGTCCATGATAATCCATCACTAGAAATAGCTGTACGATACGCTATGGTACGAACAATACAAAACTTAGATAATGACGGAGACCAAGTTATTTTATTCCATCTATTTGACGTGTTTGTATATGTATAATTTAATATAGTTGGCTGTGATGGTGAAATACGCATGGTTGTATCATCATCTGCAACAACGATAATACTACATCTTAATTCTCGACAATCACATAGTGCAGGTGCTATACTAATCATTCCAGTTGAAACAGATTCTGTTTTTTTAACCCAGGTAATACCATCAACTGACATGTATAAAAATGCATGTTTACTAGAAAATGCTATACATAGTTGTAATTCATCCGACCATATTAATGAATTACACTGTGGTGTTGGCGTGGCTCTATATGTAAAGCCAGTACCATCACCAGATGTATGAATAAAACCATCTGAATCTATTGCGATAAATAATAACAATGCTTTAGCCCAGATAATATCAATATATCGTGATGCCCCACCAAGTGGAAACGACCATACAATCCCATCTGATGTAACAGATGTCCCACCCGTATCTGATGCTGCACATACAATACCTAAATAGTCTGATGCAACAATTTTAGTATAACGATATGCGATCCCTGGAATATAACCAGACCATGATGTCCCAGTACTAGATGTCATTATCGTCCAGGTTCCATTTCTAGCTACAATACAAAATAATTGTAATGCATTAGACCATGTTATATCCATCCATTCCCCATTAGAATTAGTGGATTCTGTCGTCCATGTTATTCCATCGGTAGACATGAGTATGTTACCAGTTGTACCATTAAATAACGCACAGAATGTATTTAAAGTGTCAGACCAACATATAGATGAACGATTATATAACCCATCACCAGAAGAAACACTTGCCGTAGTTGAGTAGAACCAATCATAATTGTTATAAGATATATAAATATCCCGCCAATTTAATAATAAACACCATAAATTTAATGTTGGGGACCAAACTACCCAATTATTATATACATCATCAACCGATTGATTTGGATCTATAATAGCTAATTTTGTTACAGATGATTTAATCATATTCAATGGACCAACACTAATAAATTCAGATAGATAAGGTGCCCAGCAAATTGCGGTTAAATTATTCGTGAGATTGATGTATTTATCCCATATTAACCCATTATAACTATAATAAATCTCCGTAGAAACCATATAAAAGACCTTTGTTGTATCAGCCCAAACGATACTATTTCCTATATATGAATATGAGGCAGGTGATAAATTCCAGATTATACCATCTGATGATGTCATTGATGTAAAACCAGCAATAGAACATGCACAGAAGATACTTAAATATGGTGACCAACATACACTAACCCATGTACTAGATCCAGCTGCATAACTACTCCATGTTATACCATTTGATGATATCATTGCCCTATTAGTCCCACTACGTGCAACGGCACAAAATTTATATAATTGTGGTGACCAACAAACACTCTGCCATGAATTTGCATCCACACCTGTTCCACTACTAACCCATGTAATACCATCGGATGATGTCATTGTTCTATTTGTTCCATCAGATGATACCGCACAAAATATAGATAATTCAGGCGACCAGCATATACTTCGCCACGTATTTAATGGTGCAGAATTAGATTGTTCCCATATAAAACCATCAGAACTCGTCATTGTCCTATACGTGCCAGTAGAGGCAACTGCACATAATTTAGTGTGTGACCAACATACACTATTCCATGTAGTTGTTGCTGGATAGCCAGTAACTCCTTGATTCGTAATTGTTTCTCCATCATAAGAAACATATACTACCCCAGTTGTTGATATAATACATGCTTGGCGAAGTTCATCAGCCCAACAAATTATAGATAAATTCAATGCTGTCTCGTCTGTAGACCATACTAATCCATCATAACTGATCGCACTATATGACGAATTCGAAGAATCACCAACCGCACAAAATTGCCCCAATTCTTCAGACCATGTTATATTACGAAATTTTTTTAACACGTCTACTGAAGCAGTATTTGTTGTCCAAGTTACTCCATCAGTACTTGTCATAGATCTTGCCCCATTTTCATATGCAACCGCACAAAATATATTCAATCCTGGCGCCCAACATATAGAATACCATGCTAGACTAGCACTTGAATTACTATATGACCATACAATTCCATCAGTACTTGTCATTGTACGGTGTGTACCAGTTGACGCAACTGCACAGAATATATTCAAGTCAGGTGACCAACAGATACTAAACCATTCATTTGATGTAACAGATACACTAGTCCATGCTTCTCCATTTGAACTATACATGACTCGATTAGTTCCAGTAGATGCGACTGCACAGAAAATACTCAAAAAAGGTGACCAACAAATACTCTGCCATGTGTTAGTTGGCACGCCAGTAATAGTAGTATCATACCAAATTTTACCATCAGACGTAATAGCAGATATTGCAGCATGTTTTGTTCCACTCGATGCAACAGCACAGAAAATACCTAACAAAGGTGACCAACAAATACTTGTAAATGATTGTGTTAACCCATTAACAACACCCCAATTTATACCATCACGACTATACATCACTCTAGAAGAACCTTGAGATGATACTGCACATAATACACCGATTGATTCGGCCCAACATATACTACTCCATAGTTCGTTTGAAAATCTAATACCATATAAATTATTTTTCCATACTCGTCCATTAAAACTATATGAAACACGTGAAAAAATACCCAATGAGGATGCCCAACAAATACATTGTGTGAGAACCGGAGAATTATATATTTCAATTCCGCGTGCATAATTTGTTATTACATCCCATGTAAACCCATCTGATGAAGACAATACAGACCCATTCATCGAAAATGCTAAAAAACAATTTTGTGCATATGACCATTTAATCGAAAATATACTAGAATTAGCCTGAATATATTCAGCTTCGTTATTGAATCCGTTATCCTCTATTGGCACGTTCAAAGTCTGTAAATACTCGTAATTTTGTGCAATATTATAAAATGCCGCCGGTTGTAAATCATATGGGGTTTGCCATCGGTATTGACGATAAATTGCAAAATTTGTCATACCCCAGGCCACCAAATGCGTCCCGAGTTGATTAAATTTTACTCCACCGCTTCCAAAAAATATACACGTTGTATGCGTTAATGTTTGTTGGGGTGCAGGTGTTTGTGTAAATAAATCTTCATACATTAATGGATTCACACTAGTTGAACTTGTATCTATAAAAAATATACCCACTTGGGAAGATATACCCACACCCACCGCAACTGTCGCAATATTATTCAACCCAATAAAGGCATAATCACATATATCCATCTTATCTACGTAACCCGTAATTCCATTTGCAACAAGAGAAATTGTCGTCCCCATTACATCCGACGAGGGACGAATATCTGTCGTCCCAACGGCCCAATTATATATAAAATTACTATTAACTGCAGTAATAAATAAACTATATAAACGTTCACCTGTTTTAGAAAGACATATTTGATTATTATATATCGTTACACCAGATGCAAATGATATCTGTAATAATGCATCTCCATGATTTACGGCATATATATAATTCGTCACCGATGGAACTGCTATATAATTGGTCATTGACCCATTTTTTGCATGTAATGTATTATCAAAACTATACGTTGTCGTGATTGCCGATCGATATGATCCATCCGAATTATATAATATAATATTTTTATCGTCGATTGATACAAAATCACCACTAGAACGATATATGCCCATAATCGGTCGTTCGATTAAAAATTGTCGTAAATCTTTTAAAACAATATACGATTCAGTCTCATATGTTGTAGAACCAATGGCTATATCAATCGATGAATCATCCGCATTAATTTGATCGACACTATATTCTTCCGAAGATGCAATGATGGATTGCGGATATATTGATTCATACCCATAAACATTATCCAAATGAACGATATCCCCTTCAAAAAGAGTGGATATGTCATCTAATTTAATATTAAGAGTAGTCTGACCTGATATTCCAATTGCACGTGTTTTTATCGAGAATAAATCATCTGATTTATAAAATTTATATGCAGATATCGTTATCATTTCATCAGTTATTCTTGCAATGACGCGATGTGTTGTGGGAATGGTAGAATCCAATGTTTGTTGCAGAATGAATTGAAATGATTGCAATGTATATTGACCAGGTGGAATTATAATTTCAAAACGTCCTATATCATTAAAAGATAAATAAAAACGATCATTTTCATTACTTTGAATGGTTTGCGATGTGTTGGTAAATTCAAACGCAACTAATCTAATACTGTTTACGTTTTCAAGTGGTGGATTCATCAGGATTGTATAATTAGATGTTAATTCTTCCACATTTATATATTTTTTGCGCGAAATCATAATATAGTTGATATATATTATGAATGAATTGCGAATAATCCAGATTATATAATATCTTTTCCCCCCAAATATAACGTCCCATTAAACGGCGTTGCCCGAATATCTTGCATTCGTGTAATTAATTCATGTGGAAGATGCATATCCAATGACTTGTCCAATAATGGCGATAATGCATGCGAATAATGAGACTCGAGCCAATAATACAAATGATCTCCCGACACCAATTCCGTTTCCAACACCGCGTGTTTTAATCGAACCACTAACAAACGCGATAATAAAGATGCATGGATATTATTTATATCATTTGTTAGAAAAATAAAACGTATATTTGTATATATTTCTATTATACGACGCAATGCATATTGAATTTCGATAGATAATTTATTCGTATCCGCAAATATTACACATTTAAAACCAACCGGGTTTTCAAAAAAAGATTCCGCATCTATAAACGAAATAATATGAGTTCGCAATGTTTTCAATCCAATATCACTATACTGACTCGTATTCAAGGTAAACATATTCACATGAGGCCCATATAAATTCTCCAAAATCTGGGTGCAAAACTCCATTTTATTGTTTCCAAATATTATCATATTCTCCAATATCTTGTGTGATGCACATTTTAATATTGCAGATTCCATAATTATGATATATAATAATTATGACTAAAATAGCATTAATTACGGGTATAACAGGACAAGATGGAGCTTATTTAGCCAAATTTCTTATTCATAAAGGTTATATTGTTCATGGAATCAAACGACGTTCATCTTCATTTAATACGTCCCGCATAGATCATTTATATAAAAAATATAAAAATATACAATTATTTTTGCATTACGGCGACCTGCTAGATTCTGCATTCCTCATATCTCTCATATCTTCAATTCAGCCCCATGAAATTTATAACTTGGCTGCACAAAGTCACGTCAAGGTTAGTTTCGAATTACCCGAATATACATCCAACGTTGATGCCCTAGGAACGTTACGACTATTAGAAGCGATTCGTATTGCCAATTTGGAAAAATCTACACGGTTTTACCAAGCATCTACTAGCGAATTATATGGCCGAGTGGTAGAAACCCCCCAAAATGAAAAAACCCCCTTTGTACCATGCAGCCCCTATGCAGTGGCGAAATTATATAGTTATTGGATGGTAAAAACATATCGCGAAAGTTACGGTATATTCGCATGCAATGGCATTTTATTTAACCACGAAAGCCCGATACGTGGAGAAACATTTGTTACACGAAAAATTACACGAGGTGTAGCACATATTGCCAAGGGGGGACAAGAGCCTATTATACTAGGGAATCTAAATTCAGTTCGCGATTGGGGCCATGCAAAGGATTATGTTGTGGGTATGTGGTTGATGTTACAACAAGATAGTCCCAAGGATTATGTTCTTGCAACAGGTGTTGGAACGACGATTCGTCAATTTGTCAACATGGCATTTAAACACGTAAATATTGAAATTGAATGGATTGGGTCGGGGATTCATGAATATGCTATTCATAAACAAACGCGCCAGGTCCTCGTCAAGGTGGATCCAATGTATTTTAGGCCAAATGAAGTGGATTTATTAATTGGCGATGCATCGATGGCCAAGGCAGATTTGGGGTGGTCGCCAACAATTCAAATAGAACAATTATGTCATGAAATGGTGATGCATGACATGATGCATGAAACGTAAGTGGCAATTTATTTAACACGGACAACACAAGCGGGTTTTTATCCTTATTGTGGATCACGCCCGAGCTTATACTCGGGAATGTCAAACGGGTGAATTGGGTTATAACGAGGACGCAGACCCGGTGGCATCGCAAAATCCGGATGGATTGGACCATTCACAGGTGGCATCGCAAAATCCGGATGGATTGGACCATTCACAGGTGGCATTTGCGATGGCCGAAACTTGGGATGAGTAGGACCCATCAGATTTCCGGAAACTGGTTGTGTAATAACCACATCCCCGTCAAAATCACCTACAGGCTTGCGTCCATTGGAAAGTTGAGGCATATTCGGATGATTCATGTTATATTATACATATCATATTTTTATATCACATGTGCCTGATTCTGTGCCACCTCCAACTGACGTGCTGCCTCCTGATATATCTGTTGCTCTTCATCCAGACGACGCGCTTCATTCACCATCTCCTGACGCTTCTGTGCTTTTGCCAGTGCCCTTTTCTCCCTCTGTCTCTCCAACGCGCGCAGACGCTGTTCCTCATTTCTCGCACGTGCCTCCAAGTAAAGCCTCAAATCCATTCCCACCCCAGGACTAGGAGGCAACACCACTGAAATCAGGGGCTGGGGTTGGGCTTGAATCTGAACTTGAGGGGGTTGAG
>JACCDV010804279.1_pt1 | contig 40244 bp, 44 predicted proteins | sample 7446131 | NCBI WGS metagenome assembly JACCDV01 (sample SAMN15323448, study PRJNA562643) | freshwater metagenome | isolation source: river surface water | place: USA:Blue River Watershed | collected 2017-08-17
ACCAGTTACGTTGTCTCATCCGAATATATGATGATATACATATATGTCATTCAACAGTTTTAATGAAAAATGTTTTTGCGAAGATACAAGCGAAACCCTACATCTTTTGAAATGTGGACATGGTATGCATCTAGCTTGTGCAGAACAATCACGTCTATATAACAATGCGTTGTGTTCATGGTGTCGTGAGCCGATTCATTTTATGGATCCGGCAATACAACGTACATATAACCCACCCCCTGCGCGACCAATGCCACCCCCTGCGCGACCAATGCCACCCCCTGCGCAACCAATGCCATCCCCTGTGCAACCGCAATTTTCGGTACAACATTTAATACCACCAAGTCCAAATGTTCCAAACATGAGCACATATTTAGTCTCAGGTACAACACAGATTATGTCGATACCCTCATATTTAGTCTCAGGTACAACACAGAATATGACGATTGGTCATGTATCGTCAGACGAGAATATCCCAAATTTAATTTCACCATACCCTCATATATACGATATACCACTTCAAGGATATAATAGTTTATATGATGATCTATAACAAATGCAATTATCCCATATCATTCGCCTATGGCGTTTAAATAATTATGATCTCGCCCGACTGAAAATCACCGATCCCAATCTACTCGAATTGATTAATTTTGATGAGCAGTTATTTAACAAATTTCGGCGTATAAACGGGAATCGGAGTTATGGAAATTTTTTATTGGAATGTGGCAATATTTATTTAAATAAAATATCCGATATGAATGATGATATTATGCACAAATTATGTAAACTTATAATTGTGCATTTTTCCGCATCCGATGAAAGAGTTGAACCATATCTTTTGATTTTAAACAAAGAGACGGAATTTATCCACTTATTTTTACATTAACGTAATAACATTAACGTAATAACTATATTATGCATACATGCCACATATGATCAGATTAGTTATGTATATAACACCTTTTTAATCAATCCGCATTCATTAATCCTACGTGTACATTCCGGGCATGGTCGCGAATATACAAATTTATCATTACTGTAACGAATGACTACAAGGGTGTATTTTTTGTGAATCTTGTTCTGCTTATTACGTTGAACCTTGTATCGTGTTTTGGGTTGAAGAGCCATTAACCGATTAATGGCATTTATTTCGGCATGTTTACTCGTTCGACCCCAGTGACTATTATAAGTATATATAATAGGCCGACTCCCATCCAATATAATGGATGCATGTGAGTGAGTAATGGTCGATTTCTTCACAGTGACTATTAAATTATTGATCATAGTTTGTGTCAACTTCATGGTAATTTATATATCACAAATCATATTTATTTTTGGGGGTTTTAATCATTTTAGATTTTAGAATATGATATATATGAATAATAGGTACGAGGACAAGATACATAAACTGGTTAAAATATATCCCCAATTGTTAAAAAAACCATGGTTTTCCAGAATCATTCAAAACCGTATCATGGTTGGTGATTTGAATAATCAATTGGTACGTCTGCATATCGCACATGTTAAACAGATGATAGAAAAGGCACTTGACGTATAAAACCATGAAATTTAATATATGATGTTTATTTAGTAATGAGTTCTACACTTAATTTTTTGCAGTTACTCGATGAAGATGAATATGAGTTTGAAAATAGGATGAGACGAATTCGTAGAGATAGGATTAACAGACGAAATGAAATTATCCATCTCAAATATATCATTATAAAAGAGAAAAACCTAGACTTGATAGATTTGGAATATCAACAATTTAAAAATTTTCATATTGATAAAAACATTATATTTGGAATAGACCTAATCTCACGGATTTTAATTCATGATGATAACAGAATGTCTGTGCTTACACGCGCATTTATTTATACAACGGATACCTATACGAATTTAGTTTCACCAAACAGCAAGCTTTGTATCGATTGTAAAATAGAACTTAGACAAGTACTAAACAAACCCCCTCTTTTAGAAGAAAATATTTGATATATACTGACACATAAAATTGGTACGTCTGCATATCCACCCATGTTAAACAGATGATAGAAAAGGCACTTGACGTATAATAAATGGATTTAATAGCCGATTATATGAATAATTTGTCGTGAGCCATTTAAAAATAGAACCCGTAAATCCCTGAGCTTCTGTCACATAAAACACAAAATGATCATGAATATTTGTAGTTAATACCCCAAATAATATAATAGGTTCTGGTTGTTTTTTTACTTGTAAAAATATAAGATGATTTTCCCAATATTCGCCATTATATATCGAAAATATAATATTGTTTGTGGAAATGACAATCTGTGATTTCCAACCGTTTAAACCTGTGGGATTTTGAGATGTAATGGGGGGAGTGTGGGTGGATAATAGTATACTATACCCGTCGGCAAATTTCATATATATAATAGAGCAAATTTCACATAAACGTAGTTTTATTTGATTATACATCACTTATACATCCCGTCCTCTTCTTCTCCCCCCATGTACCATAATATATATGGATTGTGCCCATCCTTGCGGATGAATTTTTGAGCATCTTTTGATTGTGCCAAAGCAGCAGCACAAATGTCTGGGGTTTGTTCAATAACATATTCCAGAACTTCCCAACTTTTTTGAACTGCCATCAGACACATGTCATGTCTCTGACGATGTGGTTCGATATAATACAGTGCATATGGGTTGTTTTGAATGGCCAAGCGACACAGTTCGGCATTTTGTTTCACATGACGGATATTCAGTCCATTTTCGAGGACCAACTGTAAATCGCGTCGTTTTTGGCTACTCATCTTTTGATATACAATATCATATTTATTTTTTAATGTCACTATAAATATAAAAGTTCATATTTACAATAGTTTAAAACTAGCATAACAAATATGATATATATATATACATCATGAACCCCACTCAGGTGAATATAGATCCAAATAACAAAGATCCATTTTATCGGTACAAACGATCAAATGTACTTATTAAACCCAGCCGAAAGAATGAAAAAATGACACAATTTGTAAATCTCAATGAAATTACACATCAATTATGTATGAAAATGGGAGATACCACAACGCGCAAGACTATTGCGCACGATTTAAGTAATCAAATTCTTCGTCGCATTAAAAAACGTCTGGGTGTAAATATAAATATTGATGATACGGGGATCTTTATCAATGGTAATATTCTAGCAGAGTCAATCGAATCAATCATTAATGATTTGGTGGTGAAATATTTACTATGCCCCCAGTGTAAGTTACCAGAATGGGATGGCATTACATGTACGGCTTGTGGTAAACATGTGTCAGAAACCCAACATCCACCAGTCCAAGTCCAACCGCCACCAGTCGCCGAATCATCAATAACTGAAGTGGATAATGAACCATTAAATACAGAGGACCCTATATATAATGAATTGATTGCATTGTATGACGAACGGGATCATGCTAAACTAAATAACATCGAGTACAAACATATCGATAAACGGCTCACTAAAATATGGAATAAACTAATTTAATTTGTGCAATTTTTATATGATTTTTTTATATGATTTTATTTTGAAAAAATGATACGTACCCGTCAATTGATATCTTTTCTCAATATCAAACCCCCGCATATATTTACATCTGTCCCAAAAATAGGTGCAAAATGGTATCCATCACAGATCAAAAATCCTATTCAATTTGGAGTATACATCGAGTCGTATATTCATAATTTTTTACAAACTGTGCCAGGACCTAAAATGGAAGAAATCAAGGACGTAGATATGTTTCTGTCGTCATGCCAATTAACATGCCCACCCAATTTGCGTGCAAATGTTGAATTACAACATAATCAATTGATGGGTCATCCAGATTTAGTTGACTTTAAAGAGGGAATTATTTTTGACGTCAAGACCACTGGCCATTTTACTAAAATCAAAACAGAAACAATACATCAATTACTAATATATTTTTGTCTAAGTCAACTCATGGAAATAAAAACGATCAATAATCAACCATTTACAAAAATTGGATTAATATTACCATGCCAGCAAATGATTGATATCGTCGATCTGAGTAAATGGCAGTGGAAAATATATTGGAATTCGGTCGAAAGTGTACTATCTAAATTATCATCAATTTATAAACCAATATTAATCAATATATTTTATACCCAGCATAAACATGTAGTCGGTAATCATATTAGCCAATCAACTTTATTTAACCAACCACCTACACACCTTCCCGCCATACAATTTTTTGCAAGTAGTAATAGATCGGCGGCGATTAAAACCACCCCGTCTAATAAGCGCAAAATGGTGGATTTAATCCATACACGTAAATTATGGAGATATACATCGATCCATGCACCCTATACATTAAACCTATGCCGTAAATACGATGATCATTGGGTTTCAAATATGCTGGCGATGCAATTAATATATGCATCCGAAATCGGAGTATCAGCCGTAGTTGTCCATACAGGCATATGGTCCAAAGAAATGAAAGTTGCAGGTATTACCAAGGAAGAAGCAATTGATACAATGCGTTTTAACATAATTGATACAATTATGCGATATAATGCATCAACTGGGGAAAAACGATTCGCGACCAAGTTATTATTGGAGACTCCGGCCGGTGAGACTGGGGAAACATTGTCAGATATTACTGAATTTATTGATTTTGTCTCATCTTTTGACGACCAACTTGGTATTTGTGTGGATACATGTCATGTATTTTCATCAAAGTATGATCCGATGGTATATATCACCGAGTTACAAAAAGCTAATCTAATGATCGATTTGGTGCACTTTAATGATAGTTCGACGGAATGCGGTGGATGCTGTGACCGTCATGCACGTGTTGGTTATGGATGGATTGGTATTGAGCGTATGATGGACGTATCGTCGTATTGTGTCACAAAACACATTCCGATGGTTATCGAGTGATATTTTGGACGTAACTTTTTATTAGTTTAACATAAAAGTCTGATTGATGAAAGTTGCAACTTACGTCTTGATCTGAACTTACCGATAGATATCTTTCACTTGATGGGTTTGATATATAACTACTTGATTCAGTAGAAATGTTTTCTCATTCAAGTGGGGATTTTTTATAATTATATCAAGTAAAAACGCCAAGACATGACCGATTTTTTTATGTGGGAATTGTGTGTATGTATGTAATATATCATTCGCATTACATGCTAGATCAGACAAAACCAATGGATACGTCTCTTTATATATTTTTTTAACAGGGTAATATAACCCTATATCCATTATCTGCCAATAATATAAACAATTTTCAACAATTTTATATCTAATGTCTGTTGGTTGATGGACGATGGCAATTGGTCGTAATATATTTTTTCTAATACAGTAATCAAAATCAGATTCGTCTATTTCTGGGTGTAATATATCGGCATAGAGACTCATTGTCTTTATAATCTTTTTTGATAGTTTTAATTTACTTGATATATTTTTTATATCAAGTTTATCTAAATTATAAAAAAATGTAAGCCAACAATACATGAAAAAAGCATCGCATTCCCTTGGACAATTATCGAGTAGTAATATTTTAGTTTCACGGTTATCGTTATTTTTATTTATATCAGGTATAAATAAATCAATAATATTTTCATTAAATAACAAAGTAGTAAAGATTGATGGTTTTTTGGATTGATATGATTTAAAAATTTCATTTACAAATCGTTCAATTGATATTTTTTTAATAACATGTTGTGTTTTTGGAATGGCAATTATGATTGATGGATCTAATGTAAATCCCAATACGCTTGCAAACCGCATAGCACGAATAGGTCTCAACCCATCCTCGAGAAATCGCTGTATCGGGTCACCAACGGTACGAATCAATTTAGATCGGATATCTTGGATACCATTATATGGATCAACTAATACACGTGTATGCCAATTAAACCCAATCGCATTCATTGTGAAATCACGACGTTTCAAATCTTCTTCAAGTGTATGACCATATTCTACTATATCTGGACGCCTACCATCGATGTAATCCTTATCTATACGAAATGTCGTAATTTCATAATGTTTCTTATTTAACACAATAGTGAGTGTTCCATATAATATACCATTGTCTATAACTCGTGGGAAACTATTTTTAATACACGTGGGGTGTGCAGATGTAGTAAAATCATAATCAATTGGAATTTTATTCATAAGCAAATCTCTAACAGATCCCCCTACTAGATAAATCGTATGACCCATTGATTCAATCGTGGATGTAATTAATTCAATATTTCGTTTGTCATCATCGGGTATTAAATCAATATTTAACATTTATATATGTGATGTCATATATAATAAACGTATATCAAATCAAACCACCACAACATTGCATTATTATTGAACCAGACGGATACTAATATCATTCGTCCCCTTCAACTCACTCATTAAAACATCACCCGAGACGAGATTGAGAAATAAACAAACTGGATCATTGACATCAATTTTTTGTACGTTGGAATTATTCAATTTATACATCTTGATATATTCTTCATATTCCTCCATGGTCAATTTACGATTTTGGCGCTGTTTGATAAGGGGGTGGGCCAAAAATTGAATAATCATGGCTTCGTTATAACCCACAAATTGACAATTGAGACCATCCAACTCCTTGATAATGACACTTGGGTGATATATAAACATACGCCGAGGGGTAAATTCTTTGATATTATTGATCCACTTGACAAAGCGCTTAGTCTCATCGACGTTCATAATATCCCTCAATACGACAATAATATTTAATTGATGGGTATATCCAATCAATTCTACATTATCAATTGGACATCCCATGATATTCGGGTCTTCACACCATTTGATTTCATTCTGATCGACGGTTTTCATAATATGATTAAAACGAAGACGACTAATATAAGACATTTTCTAGATATAATAACATATATCATATTTTTTATATGCCGATTTTTGTAGAGTTATATGCCGATTTATAAACGATAAGATGCGCGACAAGATGGGTTTTTACATTCAATAAACACCGTCATTGCTTCGTCACCAGAACGGGTTTGTGATTGTGAGAAATTTGTATTAGCACCGCATTTACGGCATTTGATGAGACTCTCACTAGACACCTGTATAGGCTCTTCAATGATTTGAAGATCGTCGTTATCAATTTGTGTAATTTGGGACCACGGATGATTATGATCTAATAACGATAAATCAAACATATCTGGTGTAGATAAGATCTGTTCATATAGATTTTTATCCTGCAATAACAGGCGTGCACAATAACAATAACGCACAGGTACTGAATGTGTATTAAATAGACGTTGTTCTAAATCTGAACCCAAATAATCATTCATTTTTTGCCGGATATTTTTCATATAAGACATGATATTGTTTATCAATCATATAATTCACAAATTATTGGGCTTTGATATTTTGTAATGATCTCATCTCGCCCTTGGCTATACGGCGCTTCGTATTTAGATCTAATCCTATACTAAATGGTAATGAACGATCCATTACACCATCTCCCCCGTCAATCGTTCTGGCGGGTTTGACATCACAGTATCGTGGGTCTTCTTTGCATGTTGGATAATTACGCCCATATAACCAATTTTGGAATGCGCCGTTTGGATCCGGGGTGGCGCTATTATTTGGAATGGTATAAAAATGATAGCTCGCAAATTTACGTCCCCATATATCGTTTTCATTATCCACTATGCCTAATTGAAATTGATTTTCCATATCCATGCGCACTTTATGATTATTCTGGGTGAAATGTTCGGGTAATAATGGTTTGCTATTATCAGTCGTTGTTATCTGATCAATTTGGTAATTCATAAACGGGTTATCTTTGGTTGGTTCGCGGGTTTCTGACACGAGTGTCTGCTTACTCGGCGAATTCGTCATCGTTATCTGATCAATTTGGTAATTCATAAACGGGTTATTTTTTGTTGGTTCACGATTTTCCGGATTCATAACTTGTATTTGGGGATTTGGGTTCGTGGGTGATTGATTAATCGTTGGTGCTAGACTGGGGTGTAAATATATGCCAATTAAACACCCCACCAATGGAATCATGGCGAGGATTGATATATTGCGAATAATCCCAGCAATTATAAATGTCACGATGATTACTAAACGCATCGTTGTGTTAGCTTTGGTTATCATATTATCGTTTTTTCGAGGAATTATGTTTGTAAAATATTGACCGTATAAAACGCGCGGATCATCGAAAAATAATACAGACTCTTGATTATTCATAATATATAACTTTTATTGTATGTGATTATATGATCGGTTGATTATTACATGGGTCGTAAATGTCTAGATTGTGATAAACAACCAATTTTTAATATACGAGGATCAAAAAGAGGTATTTATTGCAAAGACCACGCTAAACCTGATATGATTGATGTACATAATAAAACATGTCTAGATTGTGATAAACGACCAAGTTTTAATATACGAGGATCAAAAAGAGGAATTTATTGCAAAGACCACGCTAAACCTGATATGATTGATGTACATCATAAAAAATGTCTAGATTGTGATAAAATACCAACCTTTAATATACGAGGATCAAAAAGAGGTATTTATTGTAAAGACCACGCTAAACCGGATATGATAGATGTCATTAATAAAATATGTCTAGATTGTGATACACAGCCACTTTTTAATATACGAGGATCAAAAAGAGGTATTTATTGTAAAGACCACGCTAAACCTGATATGATTGATGTCGTTAGTAAAACATGTTTAGATTGTGATAAACAACCAATTTTTAATATACGAGGATCAAAAAGAGGTATTTATTGCAAAGACCACACTAAACATGATATGATTGATGTCAAGAATAAAACATGTCTAGATTGTAATAAAATACCAATCTTTAATATACGAGGATCAAAACGAGGAATTTATTGTAAAGACCATGCTAAAGATGGTATGGTCAATGTTGTTAGTAAAACATGTCTAGATTGTGATACACAACCAACTTTTAATATACGAGGATCAAAAAGAGGCATTTATTGCAAAGACCATGCTAAAGATGGTATGGTTAATGTTGTTAGTAAAACATGTCTTGATTGTGATATACGAGCACGGTATGGATTTCCAATGCAAAAGCTATCTCATTGTGCATGTCATCGCCAAGCGGGGATGTTACCATACCCTCGTTCCAAATGTAAAACAGACGATTGTAAGGAATTTGCATTTTATGGATATACCCGTCAAATTGCATGCGAAAAACATTCCCTCCACGACATGTATAATTTAGTGGAGAGACCATGTGTCAACTGTGGTTTATTAGAAGTCCTTGACTCTACAAATTTCTGTGGAAATTGTCATAATTTTGTAGTAAAACGCCAACACCTTGCAAAACAGAGAGCAGTATTTGATTTCCTGGAAGCTCGTGGACAAATTGCAGAACAAAAAGATAGACGTATAGATAACGGATCATGCGGAAATGAGCGCCCGGATTGGATATGTCGAATGTCAGACGATGCCCAGCATATAGTCGTTTTAGAAATTGATGAAGATCAGCACAAATCGAACCAATGTTCATGTGAAATAACACGAATGATTAATATCAGTCAATCCCTTGGAATGCCGACATTATTTATTCGGTATAATCCTGATTCATATCGTGATAAAAACGATAAACCTGTTAAAATTTCTGATACAAAACGTAGGGAAATATTGTTAAAATGGATTACACATGCTCATACATTGCCACCCATATCGTCTGATGATTTCTTGCGCGTGGTATATTTGTTTTATGATGGGTTTGATATGGGAAATGTTGAAGTACAACAGATTACATCAATTTAAAAATTTAGGCGTGACCTTATTTAAACGACTGTATGTCATGTTCTGATCTGAATTTATTTAATTCTGCCATTGCAAGTTTATATTTCATAGCATATTCATCATAAAACATAATAGCATCCGCATGTCCGGCCATTGCTTGTGCGTATGTAAACTCGAAATCTCGTTTCGCTCGTTGTGCGACTTCATATTTTATTTTATATATATCTTCATTACTGATTAAATCACAATCTTTCCGTTCTGCAGCTCGGAGTTGTTTCGATTCTTCTGGTGTTAATATGCGTACATTCGCAAATAAAATTTCCGCAGGAATATCTTCCTTGGGTGTATTATCATCAATAATTGGTGGCGGCAACGTAGACCGACCCAATAATTTATTCATAAACATAACTATTGACGGCTTTATATGCATACTTCATATATAATATATTTTCGAAATGCATTAATTTAAAAATTTAGGCGTGACCTGTTTAAACGTGTCCATAGCCATTTGGCGGGATATCTTTATATTAGGATGGTGAAATGTGTTATACGTTCCATCTTGGATCATTGATATACTTTCATAAATATTATCAACAATATATTTAATATTGTTACGAATAAATGTTTGTATGTGTTCGTGATAATGGGATATGTTTTTTAAAATATTTAGTGTTGATTGAATTGTAATCCATCGCACACACATTTCATAATTAAACCCCTTTATATTACTAGATGATTCGTACCCCGGTTCAAACGTGATTGGATTCTTATCTAATAAGCTTTGAATGGTTCGTAAAACAACCTCAAATGTTAATGAAGATGCCCATTCATTTTTACCCCATGTATTTAAAATACTTAGACATACTTTTCCATTGGGGCCGTTATATAAATTTGGATGGATCCTATGAGTCGTTGTCTGATGATGAACCACTGGGGGTGTAAATGGGTATAACTGTGGTATATGAAATTGGAAAAGGAATATACCACCAATATAAGGACTATCACGTGGTCCAATAATCACCGCCTGTATATTTGTAACATCCTTTTCGTCAATGGGACACATATAAATATGATCCGTAAATGGTAATTTCTGCACATTCGACAGATCTTTGACAATGCGTTTAATATTATTCATATATAAATCATAATCATATATATTGTATCGTTATTTATTTTTATATATTATATCATGCGTCACGGAATTAAACGAGGTTTAATTGGTTTTGTAATTGTGGTCGCAATTTCATTGTTTATATATCAGTTTAAGGAGAATTTTGCCGCATACAATCATTGGCCCCCCAAGGCAATGCCCACATCGCGTCTAGGTTCACCAGTCCCCGATTCGACCCCTGTGTCGGAACAAATTAATGTAGCTAAATATGTTGGCGAAGATGCTCGCAAGAATGCCCCCGCCAATCCATCTGTTATATCCGGGCGTATAGAGGAATTTAATAACTATACAATTCCAGAAGGTATTTCCAAAAAAGATCGTCATTTCGCATGGTTACAAACCCAGCCACAAACCGATTATTATAAACAAACCAAGGCATATATTCGTGCGGGTGTGGATATGACTGTCGACCCGATGCCCGCCGTCTGTGGTCGTATGACACAAATTGAGTCTCTTGAAAAAGTCAAGGGTAATGTTCTGCCTCTGACTGAATTTAATAGTCTACCAGCCCCCACCCAAGTGGGTATGGTACGTATTCCCAGTGTCCAAACCACGGTCCATGCAATGGAATCTGACTAATGATTTTATATGATAATATATAAGAATGTCAGCTGAGATGGTCAATGTCTCTATCTGTCAATTTACGGACGATCGCATTACTAAAATATTAGGCATGTTGAAACACCAAATGATTGAAACATGTCAAATTATTTGTACGAATAGTACCATTGATATTATTGGTATAAATAGTGCTAATACTATTGTCAATTACATTAGTTATAATTCCAAAACGTCCATCGCCAAGAAAGATGTTGCTACATTTTGTAATGTCCAAACCATGTTGGAAAAGCTTGCGCGGTTCAAAAATGATTGGAAAATGCAAATTTGTTATGATCGTGGTGTATTTGAATGTAGTTGTGAGATATATGGTGGTTCATTAATAACGGTTGAAGACATGATTATTCAGGACGAGATTATATCTCGTGATGCCGTCCTATCTCAAATGGATACATTTGAGCCAAATTTCGTGTGTGCTTCTACATATTTTACCGAGATATTTTCCCAACCTATTCTAGGTAAAAGTGACGAATTGACATATCGAATCGAAATTGAACCTGAAAAGTATATTAGATTTACAACATCTCGCATGATAGGCGAACGGAAAAATAACAAATTTACCATTTCACATTCATCTATGATCGATCCCAAGGGAGATGTGTTTCATAACATTGTCAAGGTCCCATTTCAAAAATTGGATATTACAATTCGTACAAAATCATTGGAATGTGTATTGGCTTATTGTAAAATATTTACACATTGTGCAATTATGGCGCCAAAAGATCCAGGTGTACAGACTCTGTATATCAAATATTATAACGTGGGTGGATCCACCTCTACTGCCAATATATTTATATCGTGTTGTTGCGAATAATTGGGGGGCGCGCGCATGTGATAAGTAGTTATGCAGTTCGCATATTTCGCAAGGTTGCTAGAATTGAATCGCCATCAATAGTATCACCTGCCCGACTATATAATAATTGCATAAACATATTATTGATATTGGTGTTATCTGATAACATGTGTAATTTTTCTGGGAATTTTACGTATGAAATCATGTATTTGTCATAAGATGCAGGTTCTTTTACACTCACATTGCTAAATGGATGTGCGTTAAAAACCGCATCAAATAACATGACACCAAATGAAAAAATATCATAATAAGAGCATGAAAATACATCTTTATTTAATAATACGTATAAAATCATAGATGTTTGGGTGGATTTGGGTATTACTTTTCCATTCTCCAAGTTGACCAAATGAAATGGGTAATAATAAGATGTTCTATTTGTACTTACATTTCCTAATTTTACGGTCAAACCAAAATCAAATAATTTGATCGTTCCATCTTTGGATATCCCAATATTTTTTGGTTTAATATCTTGGTGTGATAGATTCATAAAATGATTAAATGTCATTATTGTAAGTAAGATGGTCGGGTAACAATCCGAAATAATATCTTTTTCATCACCCTTGAGATCTTCTAAAATTGTAAGATATTCCATATAAATAACATGTTCATTGTCATCATACATGTAAATATCTGGAAAGATATTTTTAAAACGCTTATCCGCCAACTGTTTACATTTATCATAAAGAGCTATATATGTTTGTAATTCTTCTTTATAATGCTCAGCATCTTGTTTTTTTTCAACGAGTGATAGATGATTCAATGTTACACTTCCAAATCCACCTTTTCCAATTTTTTCATCACGAATAATCGATTTTTTAATATTATCTGCATCTGTAATGTTGAGGGGGTTGGGTATAATTTTACGTTTTTTTGTAATGGGGGATGATTGAGATGGGGGCGATGAGGAGGACGCAGATGTTGGTGTCATGGAAGATATAGTTGGGGTCGACGGGGATGACGGTGGCGATGGGGGTGATGAGGTGGGTGGGGTTGAGGATGATGTAACCATGGGTTCATTATATTTGTCAATCTGTTTACGAATAATTGCCTTCATATTATGATTACAATTATGTTTTTAGTGCCAGATAATGAAGTATAGTTTGTGCGAATGATTCAATAGACACGAGGGGTTTATTTATAATTTCTACAACACCCATCCGTTTTAATTCTAATCGTTTAAATTTATTTATATCCGCACTTATTACAATAATGGTAGTAGATGGTTTTATATATGGAATGACTACAGAGCCTAAATTATCAGGCAAATGATAATCTAATATAATCAAATCAAAATGTTTACCCATAGTTGTGAGTAGTTGTATTGCATCAGCCGTCGTTGAAACAAATAAAAGCTCATCAGGTTTTAATCCAACTCTGTCTTCTAATATTATTCTCATGAGATCAATACTATTTTTATCATCCTCGACGATTAGAATTTGGCGCGGGATGTAATTAACCGAAATAATCGGGGTGGGGGGCACGTGTTGGATACGATTTATAATCGGAATTGTTATATATACACTTGTGCCGCCACCAACGTCCTCTTCATTCGGCTCGATTGTTAATGTACCCGACATGTGTTCGATAAATTCTCGCGATAAATATAAACCTATTTGTTTAGTTTTTCCATGTTTTCGGGTCATTAAAACTTGTTCTATTTTTTCACGAGTCATGCCAATCCCAGTATCGCTTACAATAATTGTAATCGTCTGACTAGTTGGGGGATGTATGACCCGTACCTTGACAGAGCCTCCTGGTTTATTATAATCTATTGCATTTTGTAATATATTGAGTAAAACTTGTTGTATTAGATTACGATCCGTTGATATGTGTGGTACATGTGTATGTTCGTAATATATAGGTATATCTTGTTTATCATTGCCCCTGACAATATCAATCGATTTTTGTATTACTTCACCCAGATCTACTGACGTAATATTTAATTGTATTTTACCTTGAGAAATATCTTTAAATTGAATGAGATTATTAATCATATCCATCATGTGTAGGGAAGATGCATAAATCGTCTGCAAGTATTGTCGTTCGGTAACGGTCATTGTTTCACTATTGGACAATAATTGTGCAAACCCCATGATACTATGGAGTGGTGTACGAATTTCATGGGATATTTTGCTTAGCGTAGATTCAAACATGTCGTCATCCGATGATTTTGGAAGGACAATCACCAGTAGTTTTTTATATTCGGCCAGATGACGAATATATATATTTTTATATATATACAAGCCGTATTTATGTGCATAATCAACGTATGGTCGCCACAGGACATCACTCGTCTTGATACTATCAAATTCAGAGTTGGACACTTTAACAATTAGATTTGTAGGATCGCGCTCATCTATGATGGCCATTGGTATTTTAGAATAGTATAATAGATACGATTCCATAATAGATTATTATATAAAATAAATAGAGTTTGAAAAAAACATTGATTATATATTATGATTGGTTCAACCATATTGACAGTGTTGATTATTTTAGGTGTTTATTTATTAATGACCAGTCAGCAGGTGAATATACACAAGACGTCGTGTTCATTTAACAGTTATTCCCAACCCTCACAGGGGATGTGTAAGATACGTCCCGACGATTTACCAATGTTTCATTCATAAACGTAACTTGATTTTTCAGTTGTCGCCCATTATTTTATTAATTTAAAACTCGCCCAACTCAAAACTGAAGCCCATTTTGCCGTACAACTGTATCCGTGGTGCTAGTAGGCCGTTCTCCACTAACGCCACACCGAATCTCGGTGCAAATGTGCCTGGTAACCCTGGGATTGTAAATCCCACCCCAAAGCTACCATTTCCACGTGTGGATATACGTGTGTTTAAATACACATTTGACGCAATATAACGCCGCGCTTCGACCGATATACTTTTTGCACTGAAACAAGGTGCGATCGACACACCGGGGCGCAACATATATTCATACATGAATGATCGATCCATAGGGTTTATTTCAAACGATTTGACGAAACGGTTCATGGTGTCATAAGAAGGAACGTGATACGTCATGTTTGTGATGATAATTTGCGATCATATTTTTTTTCGAGTCACATTGGTTTGTCATCACTGGATGGATATCATTATTAAATTGTTAAAAAAAATAAATATGATAATCAATTAACACGAAATACTCAATACTCTTTACACAAATGACTGAACTCAACCAACCTATGTGTTTTCTCATTGCAGTTGGAACGATGGCGGATGATCAGCGAAATCAGATGTGGGACCATCTCGAAACACATGGATTTCGCTGGGTTGACGCGTCTGGGACTCGTGTTGTTTTTGATATTGATAAGTCTATGACGAATATCAACAACAGACGTTTGAAAAACAAGCCTATTTTTGAAACTTCTAATCAATTGTTTGATCATTTTACAAAAATCGCCAACAAATTTGCAAAGAAAAACAAGTTGAACATTACCATGTGTCTTCACATTGAAGATCCTGGTCTGGGCATTATATTGCCGGGAGAATTTTGATGGATTGGAAATTGGGGGGTGTTGTGGTAAAAATAAAACTACGTTTGTTTTTGGCCATTGATATGTGGCGCATTTAATATGCCATAATTTTGATATATATATAATTATGCACTGCCACGATTATTCTACCATATCGTCTCCTACAACATCCGATACTCATCAATATTATGAATATCCTAATATAATTATACCAAATGATGATCGTTTTATTTTATTTTTGCATAACATAACCCGTCCAGCCCCACACTTATATAAGTTTTTTTGTTCAAAAATGTCAGCCACTCCTTATCGTACTAATCTAGACGAATTGTTCCCACGGTTTATAAAGTATTTATTAGAGTGTATTCGTCACTATACACCAATGGTTAAACCACACACCTCTAACAAACATATAATGATCATGACTCACGACACCAAATTATATATAGAACAACATATGTATAATTTTTTTAATCATCATTATTTTCGTGATATTCTATTTAAAGATGATAAATATCAATTTATTGACATTTGTAGAGCGATATGTGACGATATCCAAGAGTATGATATGAATCCACAATAATATTATATACTATCAAAAAAATATATGATCGGATATAAATATCATGTCTTCTCCCAACCCATCCTCCTCTCCTTTTATGATTAACGCGGATTGTATCCGAGAGATATCTCGTTATTACAAGACTAAACTCCATATGAAACCAATTGATTTAGATATTTCTCGCCTGGATAGTGGATTACATAGATGTGTAACAATGATGATTAGACAGGCATTACAAGCAAAAAAGTCTCTCGCAGTCTCGCGTGAAATATTTAATACACCGAGTGAAATGTGGTGTGAATCTACAATGAAGTTGTTTACTAATGCTGGTTATAAGGTTCATCCATTTGAAGATATTATAGTTATCGAATGGGAATGATAAATGATTTTTGAGGGTTATAATTAAAAATATAATACGTATCTCATATCAATGGCACTTGATGTATTTGATGATATCATCCGTTTTAATTTTCCATCACATTGGTTTCTAAAAGTTGAATTTCGTTGGAAACCTGCATCATCATTGATGATAATTGTATGAGTTCACTATTTAATCGGTTCTTTTTATCCTCGAGAGATTCTTCATTTGGAAATTCAAACAAAACCAACCTGTCCGTAGGCCGTGATGACATTGCTAATTTTATCATTAATAAATCATTTCGTTCGTCTGCATACGCCTTTAGACGAGTGTCTGATGTAGGTGGATCATGAATGATATAGCCCAAATTTTGAAAATACTGTTTAACTTGTTGTTTGATTTCATGATTACACCATGCTATCTCCATGAAAGTGAGACTAGTTGTGAATGTACCACCCCTTTGCCGAACATGTTTAATTTGTCGCTTAATAGATTCGATATGATCGGCAGACATGTTATATTATAGTGCTATCATATAAAGTATATGATCGGAGATAAATATCATGTCTTCTCCCAACCCATCCTCCTCGCCTTTTCTGATTAACGCGGATTGTATGCGAGAGATATCTCGTTATTGTTCATATACGAACTTCTCACTCTGTCTAGGGAGTCTAGAGGAGGATTATGGATTACAAAAATGTATAGGAATGATGTTTAAACGGGCTTTTCTAGCAAAAAAGTCTCTCTCAGTCTCGCGTGAAATATTTAATAAGAAAATAGTTAAAATATTACATTATTGTGTCTTGATGCCAAAAACCCCACACAACTCAGTCAACTCACCAATCCACATCTTGGCAGGAGATGTATTCATTAACCCATTAATTTTACTAATTATATCATTCAATTCACCTAACAATTTATTTATCTCGTCCAAGGTAAATTTTCCAACAGCTATTTGCAGATATTCGCGATTTGTAAATCTCATTTTATCCATATCATTTAACACTTCGCTGCGGGGTCGTTTGAATATCACAATTTCACCAGAAACAACCGCTCTAATAAACCTAATACGTTCGTCCAATTCCCCTTTAGTTTCATGTAATATCTTTAATTCATGCGCAATACGTTTTTTATACATATCAAGTCTATATTCGGAAAATTCTGCCAGTATTTGTTGAATAGTATATTTCTTAACTAACCCATCCGGATTTAACAAATGAATATTTGCAATGGAGATAGTACCTGTTAATTTCAATATTTTTATTAACTCATTCATTTCTTCAGACGTTTTATAATCTTGTGCCGTTTCAATGCGGATATCTATGATAACTTGATCCGAACCACCTTCTTTATTTTCCGCCTCGTATGATAAATTATCGTAACTCAATACAATACCTTTTTCCACCAATTTTATCAAATGGGCTTTGAATATGGCGATGGTCATTTCGGGTAAAATCTCAGAAATCTTGTATGTACAACTACCGATACGTTCTATACACCCCGAACATGTAAACGAAGGTTGTCCTACGTTTCGCTCAATTTTCCCAATAAACCCACGATAATATGGGACAAAATGACTAGTTGATGGGATTTTATCATCACCAACTGGACGACTTAAATACGCAAAAATCCACTGGATTATATCAACTGGTTTAAACGGAGGAATTGACGTGGAATAACCAACCGCAATTCCTTCATTCCCGTTTAGTAAAACATATGGTAAAATAGGACAATAAAATTCTGGTTCCATTTTCTTAACAGATCCCTGATCAACATCATCTTTCCATTTCAATAATGGATCGTCGCGATTATTGAATATCATATCAATCAATTTATTTTTTGATATAAAAATATATCGACTAGCCCCATGTTCAGAATCAACGCGCGAACCGTTTTGAGAATGACTGTTTAATAATGCAAAATTATTAGCACCTGTGTAGCAAATACTCATCTGTGCGATAGAGTCCTCGAGACTAGATGGGGCATGGTGATAGTCGGTCTGTTCTTTTACAAACGAGGCAAAATTACTTACGTTCATTTCCACCCCTAATTTTAACTGTTTTGCGCCAAATACAATTTTACGATTAACATCTTTTAATCCATCAATCATGTGAGGTATAGCACGTTTTAGTGAATAGAACATATAATCAAGATATTCAGAATGTAATAGTTCAGATACATCATATTCCGATCGTGTATAGTCTAATTCAGTTGGGAGTTTATTCATAAGCAAAACTTTTCTTGGTTCTGAATCTTTGCCAAACATTTGCTCCAAAAATGGTTTATCAGCCGCTAACAATTTAATACGTTTGCTATTTCCCATGATGTTTTGCATATAACGCTTCGCGTCGTTATTATCTGAACTCGCCAATCCCTTGAGCCATTTGATTTTATATGCGGATATGGATTTATTTTTTGCCCATAAATCAAATTGACTTTGTGAAAAGAATTCAATGATTTCCATCTTTTTACCAACGCCACGTGATGCTCTGATTAGCGGTGTTGTGAAGAAACTGACAAATCCAATTTCAAATAAGGATGGCCAAAATCGTTCCAAATGGTTAATAATAAGCATCTTAATTTTACCACCATCAGGGTCTTGGTCAGCGGCAATCAATAATTTGCCATATCGCAATGTCTTGATATTATCTTTTGTATATACCATTCCCTCGCGCAAACCCAATATTTGTTTAAGATCATTAAATTCATCATTTGCTGCAATGTCTTTTATTGATGCAATACGTGAATTGATTGGGACACCGCGCAGAGGATACACACCAATTGTGTGTGCATTTTCGGCGGTTTTTCCGTTTTTAAAAAGAGATGACGCGGAATTGCCCTCAACCAAGAACAATTTACATTCACTTGATCTGGCAGTCCCTGAAAGAGGTGCGTCATCCCACGACGCTTTAGATATATTGACGAATCGCTTTTTGTTTCCATCTGTTTTCGCTAATTTTTTTAGATCTTCAGTATTTTTTAATGAGGAAATGTCATCACTTAGACCAGATTTTTTAATAAAATTCTTAAGTGATTTTTCATCAATATCCAAATTCACGCCCCATGACCTAAGTGGACTTTCAAGACGCATTTTAACCTGTGATTCAAAAGTGGGATTATATATTTGACCAAAAATAATCCATACCACACGACCAAGTAAGACGCGGCGCGGAACATCCGTTCCAATTATTTCGGATAATTTACGAACGAATAGGTCTACGTGTGTTCCTCCGAGAGCAGTATTGATCCCATTAATAAAAGTTAGATTTGTTGTTCCGACTCCATCTGAATTTTTATTTATGGCGACTGCGACATTCCAATAACAATTCTTATCGCTACATTTCACGTCAATGTTATATGGTGTCAATCCAAAAAACTTGCCATATTGTTCAGCTGTTTTCATTCTGTGAATAATGCGCCCATTCAGTTTTATATTAACATCATCAGACGTTGCGACAGATAAATCATATGCACGGCGCAGAATTAATGATTTCATATCTACATCAAATTCAGTTTTTTTATAACCAAATTTTATAAAATCAGGTGTAAATTTTATTTCAATGCGATTATTTTTGACTCCATTTTTAGGAGTTGTTATTTTCGGTTTGGTGATTTGTGTCATATTATCTCGCCAAGTTTGTGAATAAACTTGTCCAGTTTCTTTATTGCTAATAGTTACTTCAAATACAGTGCTAAATATATTAGTTAATGATGCCCCCATTCCGTTTTGACCTCCGACGCGCCTTTTTTCATTATCATTAAAATTGCTCCCTGATAATAGATGCCCAAATAACATTTGTGGTATATAAATTTTTTGTTTCTTGTCATTAATAATCACTTCTTTTTCTGTAATTGGAATACAGCGACCATTATTAGCGCATATGATAGTATCATCCCCAACAAGTTTTAATTCAATTGTATTACAAATATTGTCCGGATTTTTTTCAGATTGAGTCCTAGTTACGTGATCTAGAGAGTTGGTCAGAATTTCATCCAAAATCTTAAATAATGCTGGAGAGTATGATATTTCACGAAATGCCCCGATATATTTATCGTCTTTTTCATCTACGACAAATGTTTCAATTTTTTGATGTTCTACGCTTCCAACATATACTGATGGACGTTTCAAAACATGTTCTCGTGGATCAAGTAATTCATATGTTTCCATTATACTATTAGTTGATCATATTTTATGATGGGTTTATTATATGGTTAGGAGAACATGTGAAAAATGTCTAGTTATACGGCCAGTTGCCGATTATTTTGTAAGTGGTATTTATATTTTAGGTAAATTACGTTTGGTATATGATACATTATATGACACATCATTTTATATATGTCACTACCTTTACCATCACAAGAACAACAATGTATTATAGACGCGTCTGTAAATAACCAAAACATTATTGTTAATGCTGTTCCTGGTTCAGGGAAAACTACGACATCTTTAATGATTGCACATGCAAATAAACACAGGAAAATTTTATACATGACATTTTCAAAAAGATTAAAAGATGAAAATAGACTTAAAGTAAAAAAATATAACATAAAAAATATGGAAAGTGAATCTTTTCATAGCGCAACTAAACACTTTGGTCCCTTATTTAAAGCATGCAAAAATGACGATAGATTATCTATATTTTTGAGGCATCCTCCTGTAGAAGTAAATAATTTTGATATATTATTAATAGACGAAGTTCAAGATGTTAAACCTATTATTTTTCAATTGATTAAATATATTCTTGCATGTAATCCAACAGCACAAATTATTGCATTAGGTGATGAACATCAATCAGTATATAAATTTAATAATGCAGATCCACGATTTCTTACTCTATTAGATAAATTAGTTAAACGGTCATTTCAACGTTTATCATTACATACATCATTTCGTATGCCAACACAAATGGCAAAGTTTGTCAGCAATGTAATTATGGATAGAAAAATTATAATAAATAGTGATAAACCAGGGTCAGTGACTCCCTCTGTTCATATATGGAGAATAAATTATGACTCATCAAATTCAATTGCACGTAAATTATTTAGTTATATGAAATCGATAGATTGTAAAGATGGGATGTTTATATCTAATTCTGTTAAAACACGTACAATAAAAAATAAACCACTATCACCATTCGTGCATTTTATGAATAAATTAACATTAGATAAAAAACTAATATATCAACAAGATAATAGTGCACATGTTTCTGAACGTGCGTCACTTGGTAAATTTATGTTCTTATCTGGTTGTGCTTCGAAAGGTCTAGAACGCCCATATGTGTTTGTAATGACCTTCAGTGATGAATATTATGAATTAGCTCATAATGAATATAAAAAATCAAATATTCAAAGATGCGATGAAACATCATTTGTTGCGTTTACAAGAGCTCAAAAAGAATTACATATAATATCAATTGATACAAATAATTTATGTTCAAGTATAAATAAACAAAATTTATATAAAATGATTTCAGATAAAGATGTTATATTACATGGAACTATTTCACCGCAACGACCTCAAATTATTAAATATAATCCCACCATAATCAGTGTAACTGATTTTATATCCACTTCACGTGATTATATATTAGATAATATATTAAATGATTTTATCAAACAAATGTTCATTCAAACGCATCCATGTGAAGAGCCACTTTCCATATCTTCCGAAGTCGAACAATTAAAGAATGGTCATACTATTTATGAATATGTTGCTGATATTACTGGTATTTTGGTAAATATAATATTTGCAGATTTGATGTCAGCTAGTACATATGACGATATAATTATATCATCAGATAATGAACAATTTACGAAATATATAAACTTATTTAAAGATATTAAAATGCATGATGATTATATAAATAATCGTGTTTTTACTTCTATTTTATATAAATGTATAATGGATGGCACGATATTTAGATTATCACAATTATCAGATTATAATTGGATTACACAAACACATGTTACTTTAATAAAAGCTCGATTAACTAACTTAATAAATCAAGTCGATAATCCAATAATTATATTTGAACAGAGAGTTTGTATTGACATACCAGAATATAATTTTAACTTAATAGGGGATATAGATGCATATAATAAAACGACAAATACATACTACGAAATCAAATGTGTTAATGAATTAACTTTAGACCATTATTTACAAGTAATTTTATATTGGATTATGCTAAATAAAGATAAAATAGACAACACTGAGCACACATTTATATTGATAAATATAAATACTAACGAACAATATCTATTTAAACCAAATTTAGAGATGGTTCATAAAATCATGATCCTTTTATGTGATAATTATAAAAAATGTTGTCGCAATTATAAAAATGATAATGATTTTATAAACATACATAGTCTATAATCCCATATTTATAAACATATATAATATATTTGTCATACCCCACATATAATAAATTTATTATATGTATGCCAATTCTTTTTATATCATTAAATGAAATATTTACGACCAAAATACAACAACATGGGTATCCAGCATATAACATGTTGATTCAAGATTATAACCCAACTAAAAAAACATATTATATATCTCCCGCCAATAGTTTATGTTTTATGGATGGAGGTATTGATTACGCTCTAAGTCGTATTATATTTCCAAATATAGAGACCCAAGTTAAACAACTAGTACATCAATTTGGTTTTACATCTATAATGGGGCGCAAATATTTACCAATCGGTAGTTCAATTATAATGGATAGAGGAATTAAATCACTTGTTATATCACCAACCATGTTATTGCCGCAAAATGTATCCAACACAAATAATGCGTATTATGCCACTATGGCAGCATTGTATAATATTCTAATAAATGCAAAACAAAATATTCATGAAATTGATATTATTTTTACATCCCTATGCTGCGGATATGGGCAGATGGACGAAGATACATCTATTCGTCAAATTTTAGATGGGATTCGTGATTATACACGATATCAGCCATCAATTATCAATCCAGATATCATCTTGCATGAACCTAATTTGGATGAACAACCAAAATATTATCAAAACACTGAATTTTTTCATATCCCACCCGAACAGATTAAACATATTATATGATTCGGTTTTACCATGGAAGTCATATTATTTGCGTATCATCAACGCGATAATTATTTTTTAAGTAATTTTTATCCCCATGTCGTAGGTAGGAAAACACAACCCATTCGTATTCTACATGACAATCAAGTTTGGCCCACGTCGGAGCATTTATATCAAGCATTAAAATTTCACGCAGATACGCCATTGGAACGCGAATGGCGCGAGTTAATTCGCACGAGTTCAACACCAACCATGGCTAAGCATTTGGGACATCAATTTACAAGTAAAAAATATGCATGGCAACAAAAATTAACATCATTAGTTCTTCAATATAAGCCACATGTTCGTCTTGCGGGCGATTTAGAAGACCCCATGTTTTGCCGTAATATTATGAAAATATCTCTCATGGCCAAGTTTAATATTGAAGAATTGCGCACTAAATTATTATCTACAGGCAACGCAAAACTGGGTGAAGATACCCACTGTCGGTGGGGTTACTATGGAGAAAATTGGCTAGGAGATTTGTTAATGGAAGTTAGGGATTTCTACACTATAAAATAAACATATATCTTATTATATGGATCAACTGGTCGACCAATTTAATAATTTAGTAATAGATCAGGAACTTAAAACAACCGATATGGTCCGTATTATATTTATGGATACACGACACGTATATTATTATAACAATGGTAAATGTTATAAATATAATTTGAAAACACGTGTAAAAAAATGTTGTATTACCAAAATTGATTTAATTGATGAGATTGTGCAAATGTGTAATACATATTGTATTTTGAATCGTCGTCAGTCAGACTCGTATTCTTGTTATGATACCACACATATTCCATGGACTTTGATACGTATCCCATATCAAAATAATGAAAAAATATTTTTTAAAAAATCCCGACAGTTTCTTGTATATAATTTAACTATGCCTGGCACTACAATTATGTTGATGGATTTTTCAGGTCAAATTATACATCGTTGGAATCATGACATGATAATTATGAAAATCTGTTTAAATGAGGACGAAACAAAATGTGCAATTTTAGTATGGGGTCAGAACGATGTGTTTGTGATTGATCTAGTAACTTATGATATATATAACTTGTTTAAATTAGATGTTAAACCCACCAATGATGTTAGAACACTAAAAAGGTTTGATAATCTATTAACATGGGATGCATTTGATAATATCTTTTATTATAAATCACATCAAATTATACGTTTTAATATACCCACACAAATGTATACTCGTTTTGATGGGCCGCCATCTTATACAATACATACCATCTGGAATAATTATATAGTATATAAAAAAACAACTGGGCAGAACGATCCTAAACCATATTTTATGGTATACAAAGTCGACGCAGTAAATATATATGAAATTTTTAAATCACCTGAACCGTATTATGATATTTCGCGAAATGCCCTGATATGGATCTTTTCGAATGGTTTGTTTTATCAAACACAAGATCGTGATAATGACCATGATCAATATTTAAATTTTTTTAATTTTCAAGCCATTGATAATAAATTAATAAATAAACTATTGATGATTCGGTATCGTCTTATGGCGAGACAAATTGATTTTAAACACTTGTTCGATCCATTTTTTTCAAAAATATCAGTTATAAAAACATATACTGAACGAGCTAAATTGGAAAATGAAATATTAAAAATAAATAAGAAGCAAATGATTGATTATCATAATACACATCATATCCCATTATCACATGAACAAATAAAGCAATATGAACAAGCATTGATATTCCATCTACTTAAATTATTAAAAAAACATAACCCACACTATTCATTATTATTAGAAGAACACGAACGTAATCATCCCTTGTTAAAACAAAAAAAAGAATCTATTTCATCTGGTGATGGTGCATCGTCAAGTCCCAAAAAATTATCATCAGAGTAAAGGTATTCTATCTTATATATGTCCCGCCTCGATTATTCTACGTTATCGTCATTGTCAACATCAGATATCCAACATACAAAATATCACTGTTTATGCTGTTGTGGCATATCAGAACAAACTACTATAAAGATTGATGAAAAATATTTAAAAATTGCGACAGAAAATTATAACATGTGTCATTGTAATACAAATAGTGATACTCGTGTAATTAAAATAGATAGCATACGTTCTATACAAACATCTATTGGATTTCCCATCATCGACCCATCGCCGTGTCAATGTATGACAGTTTGTGCACGTAAATATATGTGTGCCCCTACGATAGTTCGTGTAAATGTCGATGGGTTAGAATCACGATTTCATGTTCATAATAAAGATGCATATATGATACATTCGTGGTTTACTGAGCCGACTAAACAAGAAATGATATAAATAGATGCGGTGTTAAAAATTGATAGAATTCATACCCCCGCATGATCGCACTTGAAAATTAGCAGAGTATGTACCTTTTGATATATTTAAATTCATCATTTGACTTCTCAGTTCGGAGCCAAATCCCATAATTTTAAACTTTATTCTTGTATTATCTTGATCAATTGTGAATAATTTCTTATTATATATATAAAATATACACAGAGGTCTATCTCGAGTATATAAATCATATGTGAGTGGTATATGTTTATTTATGTCATCATCTAGAATTAAAGATATTGGTTTTTCTGATTCAAATGCATATAGTGCATCAAAATCTACACCCCACGTGTTTTCTTTCTTATCAGGATATACTAATTCATGTATAGAATAATCCCCTGCATTGCATATAACGTCATATGACATGATATAACAACCAAGACCAATCTGACGACCTAAATATGTCGATAATCTTCCATATTTATATAAACACTTGTCTGCATCTTTATGATGTTTATCGTATGAAACATCATTTTCGATTGCACTTTTATAATAATCATAATCTAATATTTGCGTATGTGGTAATGGATTCCTCAAAACAAACGCTCTAATATTATCCGCCCTAATCTGGTCGGGTGTTTTTACAGTTTTCGTTATTTCAGTTGATGATTGTTGATTACCCATATATGATATATACTATTTTATCAGATAAATAGAAATGATATAAATAGATGCGGTGTTAAAAATTGATAGAATTAATACCCCCGCATGATCTCACTTGAAAATTAGCAGAGTATGTACCTTTTGTCAGGTTTAAATTCATCATTTGATTTCTCAAACCGGTGCCAAATCCCATAATTTTAAATTTTATTGTTGTATTATCTTGATCAATTGTGAATAATTTCTTATAAGATATATGAGATATACACAATGGTTGATCTTTAGTATATAAATCATATGTGAGTGATATATGTTTATTATTATCATCATCTAGAATTAACGAGATTTGTTTATCTGATTCAAATGCATATATCGCATCAAAATCTGTCATCCGCTGCTTATATTCGTTATCATCCGGATATACTAATTCGTGTAGGGAATAATCCCCCGCATTGCATATAACGTCATATGACATGATACAACAACAAGAACCAAGCTTATAATCTAAGTGCGGTAACGTTATTTTGTTGTTTACACTTTTATAGTTTACACTTTTATAATAATCATAATCTATTATTTGCGTATGTGGTAATGGATTCTTCAAAACAAATTCTCTAATATTATCCGCCCTAATCTGGTCGGGTGTTTTTACAGTTTCAATTGATGATTGTTTATTACCCATATATGATATATACTATTTTATTAGTGGATATACTTTATCAGTTGGATATATATGGTTGTATTATACGATAAATTGTAATAATATAATGCATTTTTGTTAAACAGTTTAATATTTCTCGGGTCGAATTAAGCCAACCACCAAAATGATGTTTAAACACGTCACTTGGCGACATATCTACATGATCCGATATAAAAACAATCATCGGGGGTGCATATATTATATGGATCGTGTTCTTGATATGTGACAATTAATATTCTATTTGCAAAGAATTGGATAAAATATATATGATATATCACCATCAATTACAATGGCAACGTATTATCATAAGCTAATCTTTCGTAAACAATATGGGCTCATCATTTCCGACATTTCTGTTTATCGTGCAATCATAAATGGCAATCTCCGCATAATTAAATATAAACACGAAAAAAATGCCTTTCCAAATGATCCAATGAATATTGAATATGCTGCTAAATATGGGCATTTACATGTCGTGAAATGGCTCTATCAACATAGATCGGAAACATATTCAAGCAATAATGCAGTATATTTAGCTGTGCGCTATGGTCATTTGTCAGTCGTGAAATGGCTATATAGACATAAAATGGCTCGAGGTGCCAAATGGCTATTACATACCGCAGTTGAATGTGGACACATAGAAATTATGAAATGGCTCCGTAAAAATCATATAGGGCGATGTCAAGTATATACAATCGAGATGGCTGCGAGACGGGGTCATTTACATATAATCAAATGGTTGCATGAAAATAATAATATATCTGGAATTTGTTTCCGACCACAAGTCATGGATTGTGCTGCTGCTCATGGCCATTTGGAAATTGTGAAATGGCTCCATGAAAACAGAACCGAGGGATGTACTAAAAATGCACTGAATTGGGCTGCAGAATATGGCTATTTGGAAATTGTGAAATGGCTCCGTACAAACCGCACAGAGGGGTGTGTGGCAGATGCAATTAATTTGGCATTAGCAAATGGTTATTTTGAGATAGCCGTGTGGCTCCAACATTCTATTTAAATATCAAAAACACATACCAAATGATTCATGGATGGATTATTATAAAAATATATGATTTAAAAATAAATAAATGGACGATATATCAATCTATGTGTTTCGTGAATATATTGGTGTAGATCCACGTATATATTTACCGGTTGATATGGATATGAACATTACATTCAATATAGCAGATTGTTATATGCCGGTTGATTATATCAATATTACAGAAACAAATGTGAAGATTTTTGTCACAAACCCGTTATATAGACAAGTCATTATCCATAATATGGTACAATCTGGCCATTTTGAATTAGTAGCGGATCATACAGTTCATCATTTCAAATATAATAATAATATTCATACAATTTATAAGTATGATAGAATCATATTCAAGTCACTTATAAATGTTGACATATTACCCACTGCGTAATTTTAAAATATAAAAATCATCTACGTGTTCTCCGGCATTAAAAAAATCATCCATTTCATCGTCGCGATTTATGGGCGTTGTAGTTAATTTAACATTTTTATAATGATGTTGTATATCATATACGTTTGTATCAGGTAATAAAATTTCTTTTTCATTATCGTATAAACTATTGGTACCAATATATAAGTATTTAGATCTATAAGGAACTTTAATCATGTATATGACGATCCCACCAGGATGTTTATCCTCTCCTTGACTTGCAAAGTGATGCGCCACAGAAAAATTGATAGATGATGATGTAAAATAATTAAATTGAACGGTGCTTAACGAATGTTGTTTTATAATATTTCGCTCTGGACGTATCCCGCGATAAACAACAAAATAACCATCCTTATCTTCACCAGGTGAATTGGCAATAATATTGGTTAACTTGGCATGCATTTGTCTAAATATTGCATATATATGCTGTTTTTTTACCTTGATTGGTTGAGTATATAAATTTGAAACAAACTCTGGGGTACCCAATAGATGTTTAAATTGATGAATGATATTATCTAAATTGCGAACTTGTTGATGAATGAGATATCTATTAAAATCGGTACTGTGTTGAACGTATAAATCGACAAACCGGTAATCGGCGGTTTGTTTTAAGTTATAATAATATTGTTTACTATTTGGAAAATTAACATATGTGGGCATGAATTGTCTCGCAGTTGTCTGTTTTGTAGGTATAATGCCGGAAATATTTGATATATTGATTCGCCTTGTATCAAATTTCATTTCATCCGAATCGGATTGTGATGTTGATGAATCTTTATTATATATGCGTGGTTTTAAATATACTTTAAAACCCGAATCTGTTATTTTGGTTTTTGCTGGTATTTGACCAATATTTTTCATATTTTGTGTATGAACTGTAATGATATTACGTTGTTTATCAAATATAACCTTGTCGTCGGGTAATGAAAATAATTTATTGATATGTTTTATAATATCTTGATTTGTCAAGTCTGACATAATAATATTTTTATTTGTCGAATAACAAATCCGATTCATGTAGGTTAAAAAAATTATATGATGGGTTATATAAAAAATGACTTGGCTTGGTTCTTTCATTCGACATGTTAAACAACAATGGGTGTGGGACGATGATTATGATCCGTCGCAACCCGCACAGCCCGCGCATCCGGTTCAATGTGAAAATCAATCCTCCTCCCATCCTCACCAGATTCATCTAAATTCATCTCCACAGCCACAATCCCATTCCCCTCCTCGTGATGAGGAGGATGAAGACATTTATTTTGTACAAGCCTATTCACCCCCTCAGCCACCACAACAACTCCCTCAAGTCCCTCAGCCACAACCGCAACAACAACCCCCACAAGTCCCTCAGCCACCCCCACAAGCCCCTCGGCCACAACTACAGCCACTGCAACTCCTCAAGCGCGAATCATTGACAAAAAATTATCACGACTTTAGACGCCAAACCCGAGATAGTTCATTGAATCGGGACGCCACACGTATTATCTGGAGGGAACTTAAGAACCACCCACATGATGCTAAATTTTGGGATATGTGTATGGGGATCAAAGATATACACCAACGCCAAGAATTTATTTTCTATTTTTTCAATCGTGTAGCAACTCACGCCCCACCATCAATGTTAGATATTTCGCGGCATGATCGTTCCGTCAAATGCCCCTATAAGCCCAAACAATCTGGAAAAAAAATAATAAAACAATAAATAAAAAGATATACAAGTATGTCACAAGAACCAGATTTCATGAAATTATACGATATACCTGATCGCATTGTAACAGATCCTCAACGTGAACAAATAAACTATAATATTGTACGTTCAGATCATCCAGTCATACCCCAATATAATTGGAGATCTGAAATGAAATATATCACATCTACACCCACCATACCCACCACAACCACAACAACAACGGAAATCATCAACACCCCATCCGATCCACCATTCATTAAAACAAATCCACAAACCACATTTTTACACATACAATCATCTCAACGAATTTCCGATTATACCGTTAGTCGTTATAAATATCAATTACCACGCCAATTTAATAATGTCAAGGCTATCAATATCAAATCCATCAAAATACAAAATAATACCAGCATTATTGACGAGACAAATGATAATTTGTTATTTATATTGGAAAATTATCCCGGCGTAATATCTATCTATATTCCGCATGGCGATTATTCATTATCCACACTTGTAGATGAAATCAATCGTCAATTTCTCACATCTGTACCATTTCCCTTTCAAATCATTGCAAATGTAGTTGGAGCTACAGGTCTTATTACGTTTAGAGCTTATATCACCCAACAACTTCCAACCAATCCATTTGAAGAATATGTATATCATCCTGCTGCCACCATATCACAAGTCAATACGCTTAATTATCAAGTGGGTAGTATCATTAATGTTTATATTCCCAACCATAAACTTTCACGGGGTGATTATATAGAATTTATAAATACTGGAAAAAATATTTTAAATACGATCCACGTGGTAGAAAAAGTCATCGACTCGTCACATATACAAATCCATGTAAATAATGTACAAGCGGAATCATCACGTGATTATTTATCGGTTAAGCAGATATTATCCCTCGGAGATAAAAGTGCAACCACGCCAGTTATATCCCCATCGAATGGCGCAATGGTGGGGACATGGAGCGGCGTTTCTCATGTATTTTATTCCTGGCGGAGTGGGGTATCATCCGTGTATATTCAAAATCAAAATCTTTTATTAAGTACAACTATTTTTAAAATCCAATTTTCACCATCCGGTGAACATCTATTATCCTCCGAGATTAGTGGGTGGAATGCATATCAATTTAATTCAGCCCAGTGGATACCTGTCAATAATGCCCTAATCAACTATCCCGAAACAGGGCCGACCGCCAATTGGAGCTTATCAAATAATTTAGATTATGTATCGTATCAATCAGGGGCGACATTTGGCATTTATGTGCGCAATGGTGTATCATGGATATATCGCGAGGGTATATATCCAACCCCATCTGCCGCATATATTACATACGATCGTCTAGATCCAACATTTACCATGGATATTCATATCAACGATGATGCAAGTAAAATGAGTCTGATGGCATATCCGGTTGTATTTGACAATATTAATGTGTTGGCCGCCTCTTTATGTCGTGCATCATGGTTTTACAATCTGGATTTTACGTATGGCTCGACGCAATACTCGGAATATTTACATCCGGTTGCCGCCGGCATTACATGGAGCAGTGAACTTGGGTCTGTCAGAACCATCAACGGATCACATCTATATAAACACACCTATGTGGTCAGCGACTCGTTAAAACACCACACGGAAAGTTCATCGCGCAAAGGTACCATTTTATATCACCAAATCGGGGCTACTACGACAATCATTACACCTTATCCAAATTCATACATGTCGTCATTTGACACGGACAATGTTCCTTGTTTTAATAAAATTGCGGTGCATACGACAAGTATGATTGTTGCCCAGGTAAGCGATACTGGATTTAATGAAGGTTATCTTGTAATTATCAACAATAGACCTGCATATTTTTTTGATCGCTTTATCATCCAGGACAAGAGTTATCGCCTAATGAATTTTAATTCTGCACAATTTAGTCAAAACGGCTATATGATGATTCACGATGGGTTAAATTTTCAAATCATAGACATGAATATTGACAATACGTTGAGAACGTATGGTGGATCTAACGCAACTTTACGCATTCCCCAATATTTATCTATCATTACATCTACATCTTTATCAACCCAACTTAATTTCACGGCAGGTATTTCAAATCATGTCATTTCTAATTCAAATATATCGCACGTGGATATTACCTTTATACGTGGCATGAACATAAATGGTGACATTTTCATGTCTCTCCTACCCGATGATAATGCCGCATCGTATATTACAACTGGATCTGAAATTTATTTTCCAACGGGTATCACAATTATAGGACGCGAAACGTTTAACGATCGTGTAGGTTCGTATATATTATCAAAACCACTTGATAGTGGGTCTATATCTTCGGCCCAGATTCATTCTATGTTTTGGGTATATCGCCCGGAATTATCAATCAGTGGGAATGTAGGTTTATTTATCCCAACAGATTCCGTCATTGCAGGTGATACGGTCCAAGTGGATAACGCGTCATATACCATATCCGAGGTTGGTACAACCTTTGGTCATTATTTAACAACCACCCCCAGCGTAACATCCATTCCAACAAGTTATACATGGACAAACGTATCTATTCAAAATATGTATTATGATTCGGCAAATTTTGATGCACACAAAGTTGTCAAGACTTATTTTAAGCGCACCCAGGGGACAACCCAAATGTGGCAAATCAAGATGCCATTCTTTAACAATGCATATAATGAATTAGATTCATACAATACATTATTAGTCGAGACGGCAACCACCAGACGGTTAGGAATTACATCGATTGTTTATCAACCAACCGATCAATTGGGATTGATTGTATCAAATTCTCAATTACATGCCAAGTGTATTAATATCCAATCGCCTGCCTCGATCCCATTATTGGAACGTGATAATTATATATTTTTATCATTTGACAATATTAATTTATCATCAGATAATGGTGGTATTCGCAATGATGAACGGGAAAATTACATAGCCCGTGTACAATTATCATCAGCTTATCGAGAACAATCGCTAAATACTTTTTTATCCAATGGGGTTGAATTTAATGTCCCTCTGCGTTCGTTAGATTATCTAATGATATCATGGTTTGATAAAAACAATCAAACATTTACACCATCCGAACATACAATGGTATTGGAAATTATAGAATATATTGATACGATTTCGGAAAATAATATCTCCAGTCGTATAGGTATTCACGACCGCCGTTCCAACACGGATGTATTTGATATAAACCGATAATTCAAAATTAATTCATAAACATAGATAGATCTATATCCACCGTTAGATGAAAATTGTCATCTTCCTCTTCATGATTGGTCGTGATATTCGTCATTTTATCGATTTTGTGGTTACATAGATGAGGATAATTTGTTTCACAACGGTTTAAATAAACACAATCGCGGCAAAAATCCCCATTACAATATTTATCTGCGCAACGATAATCTGCCCGCCGATGACATATTTCACAATAAAATTTCATATTTGCCGTACTAGAACGAATCTTGCGATCTAAATCTCGTAGGTTACGAGATTTTTTTATTTTCGTTAATATTTTCTTACCGGCATAGCGATGCTTAAAATTCTTTTCAATTATATCAGACGGATTAAAACGTAATAACATATATTCGCGCTGGCATGCATAATTTACGAATGGTTGGGATGTGTGTTGTTCGGATAATTTAAAAATATTCACGCATGGAATATTATTCTTGGCCAATAAATCATTCATCAATACTCGCAATGAATTAACTGGGATTGAGCCGTTATATTGGGATAACATATTTTGGCGCATTAAATCCTTCAATTCTTCCCAATTACTGGGTATATTATCTAAATCGGTTTCTGTATAATCACCATCTACGATATTAAAATCATAAATGGCTTGGGGTGGGCTAAAAACATTGTCATCTTGAATATGTGAATTATATAAATATTTTGGGAGTGATTGATACTTGTCTAGGTGCATGATATTGTAGGACCCCGAACGTAACGTGTTGATAAAACATTCATCAAATGGTCGTAATTTTAACAATTCGTCCATGGGCATATCGTCACAATATTTTAATAACAATTTATTGCTTACCATGGGATGATATAATAACATGCGGGGTTCTATTTTTTTATGTTCAATTGCCCAATCAATTAAGTTATCTGGGACATCTTGATAAATCATGATATGTTTCCACGATAAAATATCTTTGTATTTTTCAATCATGGTGGATGGTATGGGCCGATAAAATGATACGATTGCCATGTTTAAATGTGGTTGAATAGTTGGGTTTTCAAATATAATAACATCATCGGGGTTTGCCAAATCTAAATCGTATGAAATATAATGAAAACAATTGTATTTTGTCATGATTTGTATTTCTTCTGGTGATAAATCAAATGTGTTGTGATCCATATTATATTTATTTTACATACGTCATGGATTTTTTTCGTGTGCGACGTGGTTTTGGCGCGGCGGCGGCAGCACTGCTGTTGGTGGGTGGTGGTGCGGCGGCAACCCCATATGTCATGGCTTCGTCATGTAATAATTGTATTTCACCAGGTGATGCATTGTTCAACATGGCCATTTCCAACCCACATTTCATCAATTTTTGATTAATATCATGCCACCATTCCATGTTGATGGGTATAAATGTTTCAATCGTGTGTAACTGGTCCATAAACATGCCATATTGAATAAACAATTCGATATATTTGGCGTGTTTAGAACTATGGATTTGTTGAATCATTTCATCAAATGAAATATATTTGCTTCGTCGCATTCCATCTGGTGCAATACTATCACGCACATGACGAATAAAATATAACCGTGCCAATTCCATTTATATATGATCATATCATTTAATATGGATGATTTTAACCAATGGCTCGTGATGCATCGACCGTCTTATAATGACGTATTTTTTATATTAAATCTCGGATATGTTTCCCAATATATTTCTTCCAACGATACTCGGTGTAGTGTGTTTAATATGCAAGAAGAGGTATTATCTGAACCACAATTATTTATGATTTATAACGATATTAGTGCAAATGTGATTAAATATGGTAAAAGTACATCTAAATATGCAATATATTTTGATGAAATGTTATTTATACTTTTATATTTAGGTTTATTTTTTGATAATAAATTTTACGATGAAACGTATAAAATCAAGTTTTATAATCATTTTTATGTTTCGTTTATAGAATCTAAACCATATGCGTTTAAACAGGTATTAACAGATATAAGATTTCATCTGATGTGATGTGATGCATGATATTAAATATGAACTCGACAAGACGGGCATTTCAATAATCCATGCTGTTGCATACCCTTGCGACACTTATCATGAAGATAATGTCCACATTTGAGCTTATGCAACTTCTTGCCGCCCGTTTCTGTACACACCGGGCATATCTTATCATACTTGACAAACTTTGTCTTGGGACGACTACGAAACAATTCAAAATCTAGACTAAATGCCTTGCTCTTAAACACTTCACCAATACACCAACAACATCCACATGGTTCCTGAACCCGCCGGGTGTTGACAAAATACCCTGTCAAGATCACACCAGATTGTTTCCAGATCTTGGTCAAGGGCTTTATCTTGTCAAAAATATACTGTTCGATATCATCCTCGTGTGGATCGATGACGATCGAATATTTTGATTTTGAATCACTACTTAATTCGTAATGAAAATGCGTCTTGAAATCAACACCACTGGGGAGTGGGACAGTGTTAAAAACAGATGTAATCTCGTTCATTTTTACCTACCAAAAATCATATTTATTTTTTACATATAAATATTGAGCTAAATTGGTGATATATATATATTATGATTATAATTTCTCATCGTGGCAATGTAAATGGTCCAGTCGCCAACCTTGAAAATAATCCTACTCAAATCCAACTCGTTTTGGCCAAATATCCTAAATTTTACGTTGAAATAGATGTATGGTTTAGTAGTGACCACACATGGTGGTTGGGGCACGATAGTCCTATTTTTAAAGTAGACTTTAAATTTCTAAAACAGTCCCATTTACTTCTTCACGCAAAAAATCTACCCGCTCTCATTGAATTAAACAAGCATAAAGAATTACATTATTTTTTTCATAACATGGATGCGGCTACTATTACATCGGCTGGTTATTTATGGTGTAATCAAAACGTTATTGCGACTGGTGGTATTGCCGTTACTAATTTAGACGTACCTACCGTTCAAATGGTGGCAAAACACATAGATCAACAAATAATTGGTGTATGTACCGATTACCCGTTGGATTATTATAAAATTTATGCTTCATTAACTTGATTATAATGGTGATACCCGGCTACCCCCGCGACTCCCGCGACTCCCGCCACTACTCTTGGAAATGCCACCACTACTATTATCCGAGGATGATCTGTTATTCTCTATATTAATGGGCTGGTTAAGGATTCGTTGAAAATCGGACAAAGTCGTTTCGATCAATGGTAAAATTTGCATATATAATTTTTTAGTAGGTTTCGTTGGATGAGGCATGTTTTCGAGATCAGTTAGACGTTTTATATATTTGGGAATACGTCGCATCAACGTATCATGTAAATGTTCATACGCCTGCTTATATTTTTCGTCGTTTCGTTCATGATACTTGTTAAATTGCAAATTGCGTTTATATACCAATGTATGAATAGAGGTTGACATTTTATTGATGGCGGCGATCATTTGTACATTATCATTTTTACGTTTTTCCTCCACGATCACACCTAAATTATATTTTTTCTCTTCGCTTGGGTTAAAAAATATTCGTGTATTTGGATGATATTTCTTTATTAATTTATAATAATATCGCTTCACCTCATCAAAGTATTTTTTCAAATATTCGGCCGAAGGTGTTTGGAGTTGATGTGTTGTATTGTATTCATCTAGTTTTGTTTTAATATGTTTTAAGATATGTTGGCCTAAAATATCACGATCTTGTGGATGAAGTTTTTTAATATGATCTATAAATGGTTTAAAATAATTCTCAAAATCTTTTGCACGATTCATTAATTTATATCGAGTAGTTAATAATTTATATTTCACCGTAGTATGACTGGAAATCTTGTTATATTGGATCATGTTATGTGAAGCGTAATATCTATAAACGGATTTACCAACGATCCATATATTGGTCAGGTCGGCATAATCGTGATAACCATCCTCATCCTCATCCTCCTCATCGTCCTCATCATCATCGTCATCGTATAAATCTTCTGTAATTTCTAATAGTTTTTCCATTTGAAAATTTTTTAGCATGTATATATTTATTTTATCATCTTCGGACGTATGAATTCTATTGGATACAGGTGTCATTGGATCTAACTGTGACGACATATCCTCATATTGCATTTTTATATGGGCGGATATCTTTTTATTTATATCATATGCTATCATATGGATCCCCGCCCCAATCCAAATAACATTATCCGTGTCCCAAAACATATAATTAATTGTTATGTCCTCTTCTAAGTTCTTCAGATCTAAATTGATAGGTGTAATATTATTTGTATTAATCTCATAAATATATCCCGCATAATTAGTATCTATATATGCATAATGCGTTTCTGCTGGATTAACACATAATATCACCGGCATATTGATGTGCATGTGTTGGATATCATGTGTTTGATAATTATATATAACGGGAATTTGATTATTTATAGATTCTAAATTTTTGACGATCAGACGAGGACTATTGTTAAAATACCAAAGAATTGACATTCTCGGCATATCATAATTTCTCCATGGAACTTGTGTCGTGTTCATAAACACGTTTATTTTAATTTCATTCGGTAATATGGCCCTGATATGAATCAGATCTGAAAATAAACGACACTCAAAAACCAAGGCAGGTTCTGGAATCCCCGTAAATGTACCACAATGCACCACCTCGCGAGTATATAAATTATATATATAAGTTAAAAAATTTTGACGCCTACGTACTATATAATAAATATTTGATCGTTCAATCAAGGCGATGTATTTCTCTTGTGCGCGTATTGATTTGAAATGATCATTAAACGCCGCGATATTTTGTTCCATAATAATAAATAAGAAATAAACACGATTATAATGGCGATACATGTTTATCCCCACTGCCACTACTACTTTTGGGAATACTAGACATGTTGTGCTTTAAAATGACGATTAAATTCCGCTATATTTTGGTCCATAATATTAACTAAATAATAATATTAGTTTCTCCATATTCATCCGAAAATGTCCAACATTTGCAAACCGATTATATGGCATATCCCACAAATAAACACACAATCCCAATTCTCTCAAATGTAAATATGTATTGTAATCGGTGTGAATAACGATATCAATATTATAACTCGGTACATCTTCTTGTTTAATAATTGGAGTATACATATTAAATCCATTGCGTTTTAACCAATCATTCATGTCACAAGATGTGCGTTTCGAGATATAACAAACAGGTTGAAATGGAATATCCGACGCCTTGACCGATGGGGCTAAATTAGAATAAAAATGATTAATTTGTTCGTCACCAATTAACTTGGTTCCCTTTAATTCCAAACTAGCGGTATATGAATCCGCAATCACTTCAATGTCAATGGCAACATTACGTTTCATCAGGGGATTCTGCACACGATTGTCCCCCATGGGGTAAATATAATAATATGCATTTAACATGTGAATATTTGCCGCCAAATGGGCAACGTGTAATAATCCGGATTCTGCATCATAATCTTCCCCCCGTTCAATGGCGAGTAAATGGCGTTTTGCAGATGCAATCATCTTGGTCCATTCCATCCCCTTGTGCCAATTATAATCACCATATTTATTGGCCCCAAATGTAAATGCTTCGGCTAAATCTTGTGTGGCACGTGGATGCAATAAATCGAGTCGTACTTTACCCTGATTAAATCGTTTCGCCATATATGAATAAAAAATCATATATTTTGTGATTTTAACTTATTAATCATTTGCACCTTTTCATTCGATGACAAGACACCTAGTTTTAGCATAGTCTTTAATTGGTGTAATGAAAAATATGTGTGGATATTGCGGCTAATGAAATCAGATATCTTTATCAACTCGTCTTGTGTGACATCACACGTGTCTAAAACGTCGGGGGTTAATTTATTTGGATAAAATTTTGAGATCAATGCAATCAACACATGTGTTTGAATTGTCTTGGTATCGTTTAGAATAACTCGCGTTACATCAATAATAATTTGTTCAATGTCGCTTGAAATATCAAACTTGATATACTTCTTGATCAATGCGAGTTCTGAACATGGATCAATATCTTGATAAACAATGCCCAATGTTTTTAAATGATTTATACCATCTAAAACATCATCTTCTGTCATGTCAAATAATTTACCAATTTTACGCAGCGATATAGGCACTTTATTGTGTTTTATAATGGCATGACATATACATGCAATCATCAATTTTCGCCGTGGGAATGCGCGT
>JACCDV010224792.1_pt1 | contig 40181 bp, 32 predicted proteins | sample 7446131 | NCBI WGS metagenome assembly JACCDV01 (sample SAMN15323448, study PRJNA562643) | freshwater metagenome | isolation source: river surface water | place: USA:Blue River Watershed | collected 2017-08-17
ATAACAATTCCGCAATATGGCTGTGCATTTTTTTTGTAATTCGTGGGATTGTAGATATTAGCTATGACCGCTTCTTGCAGCATGAATCTGAAATTATTCCAAAAGGTGGTGTCGTGTCCAAATGATTCGGTAAACAGGTGAGCCATTTCATGAATAAGAACGAATCTGAGTTCATTCACGCCATCCACATCGACGGCATTGTCTCTTTTTGGATCGCGCAGACACATGGCAAACACTTCACCCTTGTCTATTACATATGAGGTATCTCCCCCGGATCGTTCTGGAATGTTCTCTTCCATATTCGCAGTCTTAAAGTTTTTAGCCAACCGCGCGATTCCGCCTTGTACAACATCGCGATATTCAGGTTTGATAGAGTCCAGTCCTTGCTGACTGGAATACTTGTCATTCAAAATCTTGATCAATTGATGGGCAGTACTGTTGAGATTATCCATAGTTTCTGCCGCGAGTTTAGGATTAGATAGATCCTCATGCACCTTATAATCATTTGCCCCAACTCGAATCATCTCAAATGGTTCTACTTGATAGGGCGGATCTATACTTGGCTGAGATGGTTGGCTAACTATAGGCATAACTGATTGAATAGCTGGCTCGACCAGATGTGGTTCTCTCAATACATAGTAGAGTAGGATACCTATAATACCTATCAGAAGTAGGTATGGAATTGGATATTTGCGAGCATAGGCACTTAGTTTGCGGACGCTGGTGTTGAGTATGTGAAGCGCCATTATATTATATTTGGTTTGAGATAATGCGCTTTACATCATGATTCGCATTTTATTTGTGTAGATATAGCAAGAAGCAATGACTAAGCCCAAGATGCTATTCAATTCATTGCCCATCGTGGTAGATATATTAAATATGAATCTACAGGTAGTACGTCGGATATATCTACTGGGCGATCAGCCGGATTCAATCCGAGCAATGATCAAGAAAGAAGGTATCAACTCCTCCAAACTAACTCATCTGATAGGAACCTCTCAAATAGTTATTGGCGGAAATATCGATTGGGAAGAGTTAGATGATGAGGACTTCGAAACTATCATCAATGCCGAACCACCATTGGATAATCATCATCCAACTCAACCAAGCGAAAATATATCTCACGAACCTATTAATACAATCGAGTTGATCGACTATTCCGTAGGGACATATATGGAAGATTCGGTGTTTGATCTACAAAAAAAACTATCCACGATCACAGATATAGAACCCGCCAAACAATATTTAGCCATCGATGGACAATGTATGACGCAACGCGCCAATGACAATTTTGCGGGATATGATCCATTTGATATGATTGAATTCATATCTACATGCGATACTAAAATATCTGGTATTCCCATTGATGAGAACTATGTATTGGCTCAGCAAAGTGCGAACGCAATCAATACGCAATCATATAAATTGAGTACATTTGTTAATGGACATCCTAGCTTACGTATATCAATGATATCTCTTGATACTATCATACCCAATAAACATGCTTTGCAATTTCTACTCAAGTCCGATCGACAATCGTTTGAGATAGTTTATGAGTCAGTCATCATGCGATTCTTTCCAATGTTCTCATCAAGTACATTCATAGAATACCTATCTAATCCAGATGAATCTAATATCATTTCCGAGTATCGCTCAACATTTGCCATTCAGAACAAGCTTGTAAGCCAGCTTAATAAAATCTCGGAGGTGAGTATGGATAACAAAGATGTGTCGATCATAACTACCGCAATTACTCTACAATCCAGATCCAACATTAGTGCGATTCTCGCATTACCCAAACTGTTCAATACAATTTCTATAATGACGATTCCGACTATATTCTACATTGATTTATTTACTACGATAAATGGAAAGCTACTTCAAGCACGAAAAGTCGCCAAATATGCTGCACAAGCTATCAATTTTGTCGAAGGCGTGTCTATGAATATTAAACCAATATTGAGTAATATCCGCGACTATCGATCGCGAGATCGTATGATCATAACTCTACTTCCAGTGGAGTCATTTTCTAAACTGACTATCATGATAGATATATTCGGTCGAGTAGATATTACTGCAAATTCAGCACAATTGTCTGAGACTTCTAAGAAGAAATTTATTAATCAGATCGATAGTTTGGTTCGACCAGTACTATCATATCTGAATGTGCAGACTATTGCATTCATATCACCTCTTAGATTAGATACTCAACTCGATAACTACACGATCACCAAATCTACTTCAAAGCTAATATTCAATCAACATATTGATTACGATCAAACTATTAAGCATATGCTAAATGACTTGGTAGCTGGCGGACTATTGAATGTGGAGCCTATAGATAACAACAATCTGAGATATCGAATCTTTACTATTTTAGATTATACATCGGAAGATAGAAAGACTATCCATGTATTTTCAAATGGGAAACTCGCGCAATTTCTGCTCGTCGATCTGAACATAGAAGAGACTGCATTCTTTATAGATCTCATTGGACGATTTGTACAATATCGCGCGAATTTGCTACAAGTCAAATTTAGTAATGATCATAACATTCAATCAACCGATCCCGTGCTCTTCAAATACTCATCCACGAACAAGATGAATTATAGTCGAATCTGTCAAAAAAAGTTTCAACCAGTGCTGGCCAACTCTACAGATCGAGGCGCATATAAGTATCATAATTTCACATTCAATAGTCCGCAATACTACAAATGCCCGAATAAGACAAATCCATATTTGGGGTTGCTGGCTGGTCATCATCCTCAAGGATACTGTTTGCCCTGTTGTCGAAAGCAGCAACAACCAGACCAGAAGCGAATATTGAATCAGTGCCTATCTACAGATCCATCTGCCGAAACCGCAAAATCCTCACGAGCAAATAGTAAATTGTATGTGATTGATTATCCAAATGATTTGGTATCCAATGATAAGCTGGTTGGCAGATTAGCCAAGGTACCAGACTTTATCAACAAGATACTAACCAAGGGCACACCATTGTACATCAATGGGCTATCTGTTAAATACTCCGAACCAACTATGCCAATGCAGATATTAGAAATTCTCGCGCAATATCTTGATAAGAAATCCACGAGAGAGCTCATATTGGACATGATTGAGTATCTAAAGGATAGAACCAACCATCGTTCAGTTATGACTATGCCTAATATCGCATATGCATTTGACACAATAGACCAATTGCAAAGAGATATAGCTAGCAAATTCCTAAAGCATTCTACAATCGTATCAATCAAGAATTGGAATGATATATTTATTGACATAGCTACTTGTATGGGCATCAACATTCTATTGCTATCTGACAATAGAGTTAAAGCATCTGACTGCGCACACATAACATCGTCGAATCAATCAAACGAATGTTCTACGGATACTATCGCCACAGCTAACTCAATTATCAAGTTAATTAACCTGAGTAATATCAACTTAGATCGGCCGATATTACTCTTATTAAGACGAGTAGATACAGAATATTCGCGCATGCATAACAATCGTAGATACTTTTACTATCCCCTTGTATCAAATATATCAATGAATCCACAAGTGGAAGCAATCTCTACCGATACCGCCGATCAATTACGTAAGATTAAGGTTGCTACTCAACAGTCTATTACAAATACAATCAAACAGAGTTTCGATAGCGAAACCCTGATACATACCATGCAAAAAATTGGAAAGATTCGCACTTGGTATGCAGATGCCGACAATTTTATATCATATAGCGAAGTAATTTTCGGGGGGAGTAGATCTCTTTTGATATCGCTATATAGAACCATAAATTCGGATATACCCACATCCAAGTGGGAAGTAGCCAAGCCATACTCGGGTACGGTTGCGGATGCCTTGCAATTGATTGAACATCACAATAGTTTGCAGATAGCTAAGGCTGATATATCTAAATTTATAATTTACTTAACCAATAATATGCAGATGCTGACTGACCATCGTGGTATAATTTTACCATACACACCTCGACCTTTGCTCAAAGTAGATAAATTTATTATACACGCGACTATGGTAATAGGCATACGCGCATGTGTGGTATTCGAACGTAAATGTATGCATATGATTACAATCTACCACAAGCCAACTCCAATTGCTGCCATATTCAAGTTATTGGCAGCAAAAAAGACAGAGCTGGTCAAGCTGACTCAGACTAAACTATCTAAACAGACTGCTATCCAGATTGCCGAAATGCCTCTCGATTTCATATTGCGTACTTCTGGTGGATTGCCTATTACTGATTTGGGAGAATTTGCTTCATATGGTATTGAATTCATGATCAATCCCTTACAAATGATCAACTATAATTTAGAGCCTATGGAATATCCAACCAACGATAAGTTAAAGCATGCCCACTATATCAGCAGCATATATTCAGTGGCCATTGGATCTATAGTTGAATACTGGCGTACAACGCCATCTATTGAGATCATCTCTGCAATAGAATCACTAATTAAAGCAGCCAATCTCACCATATTAGCTACATTTAGTAATAATCTAATAGAAGATTGGATAGATCAGCTTATTAAGCAATTCTCGCCCCAATATCATCCAAATGTGTTAAGTGCCGAGCTACATGAATGGGCGGCCTATCTTCGTAGCACAGTACCTATTCGCACTCGAGAATCATGCATACAATCTCTATATGCAGTAGATGCGCCTATTCGTGATATCGAACTACATAACTTAACATATGCTAGCAAAGAGCATATTAGAAAACTAATCACATCTACTGCAGATCAATGTATTACGCAGGTCCAGAATCTTAATAATGTCATATTCGATAATCAGGATAATTCGATCGCCTATAAGAATGAGCAGGGTAAGGTTATGGTTCTTGATAGAATATATTCTGAATTGATCGATTTGGCAGTCGCAGATTTGTCAAATCCCTTTCGGCGAGAGTATGTACTAAGCAATTGTATGTTGAGTGGCATGGCGAATAGTATCAATATACAATCACATATAGATGAGTTAGTATATATACAAGAGCTATAGTGATGGACTTCGTACCACTTACCACCCGCAAGTCTTCTCGAAAGCAACCTAAATCTGCTGCCAAAGAGACTTTAGAAGAGCATGACGATTTCGCAGGACTAATTATCAATGCTGGTAAGAGCATCAACGTGCGTGAGATGGTTGTGATCTGGTTGTGGTTTCTGATCATCCACTCGGAAATATTTATTGAGCGATTTCTATCACATCTGCCTGGGGCATGTGATGCGGATAACAATATGACTATGTCTGGAACTCTTTATGCGTCTATCGTCATGATCATAGGCGTAGTTGTAATTGATATGATTTATAGATAGGTCTGGTCAAAAAAAAGAATGCAATTTGCATAAGGACGTGCATGTAAAGTCATAAGACACAAATGCGTAAGCTATTGGTTATAATACACTACGGAATCCCAACTATTCATGATCATGCGGACAATGTAGGCGCGAATGAGCGTGGCTTGTTCCATATTATTCACATGATCGATATTAATCTTACCCGATCGAAATAGTTTGACCGTAGTAAGTTTTTTTTGACACTTCTTGGACCCTTTTGAGTTTTCATACCATTTGGCCTGAGCAACCTTGAACATGCGAGTGATACTACTATCCGAATCATTAAACGAAGGCTTAGCTATACGTGAGCGTGTGGCATTCTTGTAATAGTAGAGACGCACCATTTCGATTAGTTTATCAATCTTCTGATTGCCAGATACGATTTTTGGAGTGCTGAATTTGATGAGCATACCTGAGTATCGTTCAGGATTGAAAATCATGTTGTCAATCGGAAATGGCGGGCGATCCGTAGCAGACATTTCGATAAGCGCCTTTTCAAATTCGCTGAGATCAATAAATGGTATCATCTGATAGTTCTTATTATCTTCTTCCACCACCCTTACTTCGTGCATACAGTCATCCGCAAGTAATGTTCGAGCTTTGAAGTTCTGCAAGATTGGTGTAAGGTAATCAATATGTACCATTCCATGATCTTCTTCGACCATCTCAGATGGTAGCATATTAGGCTCTGGTTCAGATTCAGGCTCTGGTTCAACGTTGCTAATAACTTCTGGCTGAACTCCTTCTTCCAGATCAAGTTTGGCAAAGTCGAAACGAAGACGTTTTGGTGGAAATGTCTTCGGCTGAAACATAAGCACATCTGGATACATCTGAATGTACGAGATCATAATCGACAATATATCATCAAGCAGTTCGTCATTGCCTTTAGAGAGTTTGCCGATTCCTGGAATTTGCACGCGACCATTAGTGAAGAGCTTCACTTGATAAGAGTTATTTACATCATGATCGGTGATGATCGTGAATGTAATCTGCGAATTGAAGTGCGTGCCCAAGCCTTGACTGCGGCGAGTTTTGAGCTCACCACGCTTCTTTTTCTTGGAAATGCGATCCTTATAGCAAGGCATATTCTTGTAGGAGTCCGATATCTTATGGCCAAAGTTGCACCCAATCTCAACTATGCTATCCGTTAGCTTCAAATGCTCAATCGCAGTGACCTTATCAAATTTGACATTTGTGATATACCCATCCAAAGTCATTGTAGATAGGGTAATGGCTGAAGATTCGGCGGGAGCAGACATAGATAAGTCAGTTGATGCAAATCGCAGTTCTCAATAGTATATTCTTAGTGTATAGCCATCAATTTTGCGGAATGGATGACCCAAATATACCTAACCAACATCTATCAATTCCTACCAAAAATGATTTAGATTTGATGTTAGATAAGTGTCAGAGCCTATGCGACCACTCGCTCATTCGAGAATCGCGTATCAGATTCATGCAACAGGCAATCGATTCCTTTCAGCATGCCACAGTTCTACTCGGATACTTCTCGCAATTGCAGAACTTTACAGATGAGATGTGTCAGTTAAATCAGAAGCTTACTAAGCATCGCAATCAGATTTTGAATCGATATATTGATCTATTATCTCAGACCACTATCAAACAACTTTCTATTCCTTCGGCAAATACTAAATCATATCAGAAGGGCATTTATAAGTTTAATCGCGCACGCAACTACATTCTGTACCACTACAACCAGAAATTGTATCGCGAGCTGGAAGTTGAACCATATCAAATCAATGCTATTCGCAAGATTGTCAATACAATCGTCAAGCTAGACAAGCACTATAACATATATGAAGAACTGATTGCGCAACTACAAAAAAAGAACAAGGCCTTCGACAAGATTATGACCAATCATCTCAATGAATTTATCTATATCTAGACCTGCATGAACGCGCAAGAGTCATTGCCTGCCGCGCTGGTAGCCAGTATATCTGCCACATCATTTCCATCAGCATGGAAAGTACGTTTGCCCACTTGGTGCGATCGTACATGAGTCAGTTGCATTTGGACTCCATTCTGCGATAGCAGTGTAGAGTAGTAATACAAGAGCAATAATAGGTCAGGGTTCTTTCTTTTTGTGAGCAAACCTTTGGACACCCATGCGGACATATATCGCGGGTCGTAAAGTACATCCATCCAAAATTTAGAATCAGTCACAATCTCGAATGCGCCTGGTATCGCCGATGTTTGAACTAATTCTCCCGACTGATAGAATAGTTTGAGCGGGCGGTCTTGCTTAAGGAACTTTTGATTCAAATGAATCACAGGATCGATAATGTCCTGTCCGAATACAAACTGTTCGGCATATAGAAACATAGTTGCAATGATGGCAAGTCCCTCCATGCGAATGTTTGTGACTGGAAAGGTAGTAGTCAGATCATGCAATGTTATATGCATGGGTTCGCCTTTGCAATTAATCTTGATCTCTGAACCAAAGCAAGACTCTTTTAGGTAGATACCATAGCCGCCAGTTGCGCCTTTCTTGCCATTCTTACTACATGCGCCATCGGTATAGATTAGGTTTGTAGTCATGATGTTATGTTAATTGGCGTGATCTTTCAATTTTGCCGTAAAAAAAAGACACCTACTTTAGAGTTAGTAGATACCGCTTCTGCTTTGCCAGAAGCTCATATACCGAGTCGTATAGATCGAAGCCATCGGGTTGTTCATCAATCGGCTCCTTTGGTACTTCCTTCTGGATCTTGGTTGTTTTGCCGCGCGTGGTGATGATGCTAACCATAACAATGATCAATACAATCAATAGACAGACAATGTAGAAGGAACTCATGCTTTGTATATTAGTTGGCACAGATAAGTTATTCAAGATCTATATCTGCGGTTGTGTATATTTTCATGTGTGGCAGTTAGGAATATTTGGCCATTAGTTTAGTGGTTGGCCTTTTGCTTTTTGATGAGCTCTTCTTCAGGAGTAAGCTTGCGATCAGTTTGTCGTTCGCGAGGGATCACAAAGGTAGCTTTAGCTGGAGTAGGCGCAGGAGCGGGAGCCGAGGCGGTTGGGGCTTGGGTTTGGTGGCTGAGTGCCATTTCAGCCAAGGTATCATGCGTAGGCCAGCCCGTATCATCGCGAGTGACATTGGTCGAGGCGCCAAGATATTGAAGGCCTTCCTTTTGGGTAAAGGCGCTCTTGGTGACCAAGCTCTTATAGACATTGATAGCCAAAGGCCACATAACGACCAAAGCATAGATCACCAAGATAATCAACATGACCCACAAGACTTTGCCTACATGGCGATAGGTTTGAAGAGTCTTGACCCATTGGTAATTGACTTGAGGCGCATCGGCAGTCTTTTCACGCCACGAATCGGTAGTATCGAAGGTAGCATTCAAGCGTCCGCCCACGGTAAATAGTTCTGAATCCATAGTGATCTCGGATATGTGTGGGTTATCTTATATACACGGCAACATACTATATGAGAATACATAAATTAATTATACTTGACCTACCTATCAAATAACTACCTTGATTACTGTAGCGCATTGGGATACTTAGCACGCTTATCTTCTTTGGACAGATTCAAGTACTCATGCTGTTCATTAGCTGGAAGAGACTTGAACAAATTTAGCTCATTCAAGTAGTTGATTGGAGTAAAGCCACTCTTGGTCGAAACTGCCGCAGGCATATTGGATTGAGTTGGTTGCCCGGTTGCCGATTCTAATACACTTACTCGATGCATAATCATAGATAGATCTGATGAATTCTTATACATGCTGCGCATGCTCATTATATGAATAACAATGATTGCGATCAACAGCAAGACGAATACTGCGCGAATGATCATACGTTTGCGATTCATCTTCGGTTTTGAGTCTTCTGGAATAATAGATTCGTCTCCTCCGATATATGCAGCGATTGAATTATACATGATATGACTTGGCAAAATTGATGCTCTCCTATAGTATATAGAAGAGACTTGCCTAAAGATTTCAATGAATAACACTAACCAACGTCTATTTACAATCTACCAAAATGTGTTTGAGTTCTACAACTATCGCAGACTAGTTGCCCTGGATAGTATGATGTCGCAAGCAGATTTTGCCAAGCGTATCCAAAAGGATAAGTACATTCTACTTTCAGCGGTAGATAAGAAACATGCGGAAGATGTGGCCAATATCACTGAATATATTGATGGATATAATGAGAAGAGTTCGAATACTAATATTCGGCTGACTCATATACTCATAATCTACCCAGGTACCGATTGTGAGACTAAGCGTGCCAATATGCTCAAGTTTATCAATCATGTGCGCTATCCGCGTTCAGATGTAATTATTATTACGGAGACCGAACTCAGTGGTAGTGTGCTTAAGGGATTGCAAGCTCTAACTACGACTAATGAGCATCAGCACCATGCCTTCTATGCATATACTTACGACTTGCTTACATCGGTAATTCCCCAATTTGAGTTGGCACCTCAGAAGTATGAGATATTGACTGATGCCGAAGTGCAAGAGTTTGAAATCGCCACGCTTCCTAGAGTATTTGAAGATGATCCACAAATGGTCTGGATTGGTGCGAAGACTGGGAACGTGGTTCGATTTACATATATGTCTGAAATAACTTTGTTCTCCATCGGATACTGTGTTGTAGTTCCCTCCACGCAGTAAGCGATTATTTTTTTGTATGACCAAGCAATTGTTTAATTCAGCTAATATAAATAGACTCCGAGCCGACTATATAATGGACACTACGCAACCCATGAACCTTGCAGTTGGAGGCAACACTCAGACGAATCCAGCTCTGTACAATGGCGGACTATCACTTGGACGGTTCGTCAGCGAACACTCGAAAACCATCTCGAATGTGATCAAGTTCTTGCTCATTATCGCAATTGTGTGGCTGGCGGTAGTTATGATGCAGAATACTGCGGCTGATATGGAAATGATTGAAACCAATGCATCGCTGGTGGGCGCCACTGCTGCATATATGAATGTAATGTACCATCAGCGCTGCAAGCAACGCGGTGGGTGTTCTAAGACCTGCCCATACATTAGTGAAGACGATCCGCGCGTTATGATTTACAAACAGCTCGAAAGTACCGATATGATGCATGCCCAAATCAAACAAGGGGTGCAAGAAGATATGGATTTGGTATCGAGCTCGCTGTTGAAAGTTGCGGACGATGCCAAGAGAGTCACCGCGGCTACCACATGGAATGGCATTGTCGATGTCGAAAGTGGAGCCAGCCAAGCTATTGGAGTAATCTTGAATCAACTCAAAGACTTAGATCGAGCCTTTGGAGAAGTAGATACTATCGATGTCCCACTTATCGATGCCAAGAATAAGGCAACTGCTTTAGGTGCTGCTGCAGTCATCCAAAAGAACATTATGGTTGTGGCTAGTCTGCACCTCAACTCTCAAATTATGATGCAATACATTATGGATGTGCCGGCCACCAAACAACAAAAGATCATCAACTATGACCAACTGGTCACTACCGCAGCCATGTCTGCCAACACTGGAGAGAAGTCTATTGCGCAGATCTATGCTGCCGCTATTGCACTTCCAACGGATTACATGACGGCATATGCAGCATTGGCTCCCAGCGCTACTACACCATCACAAGACATTCTCAAGTATATGGCTTGGATGCTCTCTCAAGCGCATGCTAGTGATGAAGCTATTACTGGAGTAATTAGCAAATTGGCTAATGTGTCTGAAGCATACCAATCGTGCAAGTATGTGATCGATCGATTCAGTAATGACCTTCCAGGCAAGATGGATAATGACAAGATGACTGCGCTCATTCAAGCAGGCGATTACGAAGGTGCGATCATCGCGACTGCGCTTGAATCAGATGTTGTGTCCAATCATAAGAAGTTTGCCAAAGAACGAGCTTCATTTGAAAGTGGTGGAGGTATCTTGTCCGTGCGCGATGATGATAATGACCTTGTGCCATGGGTTGGTATCTTTGGTCGTCCTACCTATCGTCGATCCAATGGCGATAGCATGGATAAGAATGCCATTGCTGATATCGCAACTGATGTCAATAAGTCTATTCCATCTGACAAACCTGATAGCTTGATGCGTAAGTCATCCCTTCGTCTCTCTACTGTCAATTATGGTAAGTAAGTCAGTTTCTACAATGTATTATAGAACAGATGAAAGCCATATCCGGAGGCATCACTTCACACTCAGATAGAGTTCATGTCAATATTTGTATTGATGGCGGGACCAATCATACTCGGGCGTATCCGAATACTATAAGTTCGGCAATCGATCGTCTTGAAATTATAAATCGCGCCATTCAGTCAATTTCATTAGACGCAATTACGAACGATGCATTCTTAGTCAAAGAACTAATACATTTATTTCAGGAGGCACATATAGATATCTTGCCTGGATCCGGACTCTACCAACAGATACACAACGCACAAGTACTCATTGCCTACCTTCAGATAAATATTTTGGAATTTTCAAACCAAGAGGCCTTGCTATTGTTGGGATCTGGTCGAGCAGTAGATGAACTGAATGCAGATTGTCAAAAGACATTAATTCAGATTAAGGATTGGCCCTTGCATGCTATTCAATGGGATAGCCAATCGCTAAATGACCTATACGCCCAGTTGCGCGAGGTATTTGCCAGCTATGTGAAGCTACTCAAGACCAAAAAAACTCAGCTGCAGGCCGAGTATGATCAGATGCTACACCGCATTAATGCATGCTTGGATACATCGATCTAAATATATTTAGTACTTATAGTATAGATATGCATACGACCAAACGCATATTTGATTCGAATAGAGATCTCGTATCATTTGCGAGCTATGTAGAATCGTGCGTGCGCGTGATTTCTATTCAAGATGTTATAGATAAGATCACGCTTAAGCGCACGCGTGCAGAGATTGGCGCAATCGTATCAGATACTATTGGGCAGGTAAAAAAAGTGCTTAGCTCGTATTGTTAGTGAGTATTTTTTTTACTCATCCAATATACACCATGGGGGCATCAGTAAGTTCTACACAAACAACCAATGACATTGCGAATCAATTCGTAGCCAACATATCCACAGAGGTACTTACCAAAAATTCAACCACAGCTACCGGATCGCAATCAATCAAGATTGCATGTACAGATGCTGCGTTTGCAGCAGCAACTGCAGCATGCTCGGCAGATACTGCAAGTAGAAATGCCACAATTACTGCAATCGCGGCAGCCAATCCCAATAGTAATATCTTGAAAGATCTGATCAGTAGTAAGCCAGATTCATGCTACTTATGCTCGGCAGAGAATATTAGTATGGACATGAATGTAGCTATCGATGTGAAAACAATTAATGATAATACTATTGCAAATAAGATCCAGGCAGAACTGTCCGCCAAGTTAAAGGATGCTGTCGAGAATAAGACTATCGGTGGAATAGGGCTAACGGACTCGCAAGTGGATAGCTACAATAAGATCCAGAATTATGTCGAAAACAATTTTAATACTAAGATTGTTAATGAAACGATCAATACATATACATTCTCACAGTCATTAGATGCGACGAACCAACGCGTATCCAATATCAATATGAAAATGGTTGGTACGGCACTCGGATCCGCAATAGTTTCCAATGCAATCAAGAACGATGCAAGCATAAAGGCTGCGATTGATGCGGCAGTCACAACCAAAAGTGATACTGAAGGTACATCGCTAAATTTATTTGGCGGATTGGGAACCTATATACTTATCTTCATCGGAATTATTATATTTGGAGTCATTGCTACATCACTTGGCGGCGGATCGCCACAATACATACAAATGGAACCTCAATATATGCAACAACCTATGCAAATGACTCAGCCTATGCAGATGCAAATACCACAAATGCAACAGCCTATGCAGATGCAACTACCACAAATGCAACAGCCTATGCAGATGCAACTACCACAAATGTAATCTACGCACATTTTTTGGTAGTTGGGTTGCATCCGGCGCGCTGTAGCTCAAACTTATTAATAACAGATTGAAGAGATGGCGATGGTTTCGTAATCTTGATCGATTTGAGTGCGAGGGCTTGTTGTTTGTATTTGGTCGATGTAATCTCCTTGCTTGATAGGCGATCCTTTAGTTTTTTCAATTCAGAATTATAGCACAGTTGCTCCTGAGCAATGAGTTTCTTATTGACCTTATCATGCATAAGGTACAGCCAAGTAAGCATAGAAATACGCGTGGTAATGTAATCTTTTATAGGCAGCTCTCTGAGAAATTGCTTATACGAATTGCGACAGTAGATGCATGGCAAGGTCTCTTTTAGCGAATTGAACATTTGAACAAATCCACGCACGCGTCGTTGGTGATCCTTATTGCTTGCATCATATCGAACTGGATAGCTACCTGCGATCGTACAGAATAGAAAGTTCCAAGCATGGGGTCCCCAAAATGAGGTCTTGATTCCATTTGCAGACATGATTTAAATTTACAAGCAGATATGCTCGAGTTAATATATTAAACTTGAACATAGTAGCCGCGATTTATAGTAGAATGTCAGTTGCAGATTATCTGGAACCACTCAATCCAATCATAGTCGATCACAACACAGTTGTGCGCAATCATAATGTATATACCCATCTTGGATGTGTGCTACTCAGATGTATGATAGGCGCTGCAATCATATCATCTAATAATGGATCCAACGATGTTGGCATGGGGTGGGTAATCTTCTGCATTATCGTGGCAATCATATTTGCATCTAAATATATTTCTTATTCGTCTAAGAATACAGTCGTATGGAAGACCTACTTACGCACAGTCATATCATATAGTTTGGCAGGTGCTGGCATATACAATGGATACAATAAGCAAGCTGGTCTATTAGTTATTGTTGATGCACTTATGGGACTTCAGTCAAGACATATGGCCTTTGTCGCATCGCATATAGTCAAGAACTCGAAATAAAAAAAGTAAGTCTAAGGATAGACCTGGGAGTAAATGCTCTCAAACGCACTCGCGCGCCCTTCTGGAAGATTGGCCTTGATATGCTTGGTATATAGATCGGCAGCTACCTTGGTTGCTTTGTCTGAGTCCTTTTTCTTTTTGACTACGTCATCGCTCGCATAGATCTCATCGATTTCAGCCTGCGTGTATAAGATATCAATATACTTATCTCGATTTTCAAGGAATAGCTTCTTGAAGAAGCTGGGCTTGGTGAGTTTCTTTTCGCTCTGCGTATCGCTAATATTCTCGCGCGATTCCAGATTCAGATTCTTGAAGAAATCTAACTTGGCATTCAAGATCTTGTACATATCTTCTGCGCGAGTATCAGACTGAGTTAGCATCGCTACATTCTCCTTGATCTGCTCGATATCTTTGCTCATTGCCTTAAGCATCTTGATTAGTTCCGCATGGTCGCTACTCATGGTTTCCACTTAATATATTTAGTTTGGTCTTTATCAATTTTATACAAACAAAATTGATTTGCACCCATAATAATATACCAACATGCGATACTGTACCAAATACAATTGCAATAACATCTTAGAGAGCGTTGCGCGTGCTAATGAATTGGTATTCCATTGTTCAATATGCTTTGAAGAATATCCGGCAATGCCTGAAGATACGCTTATGGTAGATGAGTTTCTTCAAGAAAATGATACGACTTATAAGCATCGCAACTACCTAAAGAATGCGCATAATGATACCATATCAGAACTTGCTAAACACGATTGTGCGAATCCTAAATGTAATGAAACTATTGTTCGAGTTATCAAGGTTGCACAAAGCGGGCAAGTATCTTATGTGTGTCCTACTTGCAAAACGCATTTCTGTTAGCCAATTAATCTTTTTTTATCTTGAGTACATTGGCAATACAGGCGCAGGCTGCTGATACATCGGAGCTTGCACTTGTGTAGGCGCCGGCTGCTGATACATCGGAACTGTTTGCTGATATGATGGTTGATACGCCGGGACTGTTTGTTGATATGATGGTTGATACATCGGAGCTTGTGCTTGTATGGGCGCGGGCTGATACATTGGGACTGTTTGCTGATATGATGGTTGAGAGAATCCAAATGGCATACGATTTGACCTACTTGATGAGTTAGATTTGATAGCTAATACAATTAAAAGAAGTAATGCTACGATGCCAACCACAATTCCAATTATTAATTTCGTTTGAGAATTGGTCTGATCACTACTATTGTCTGAATCGCCATCGCCAATATTATTACCATTTGGTAAATCGCTTGCTGATGTATTAGAATTATTTTGATCGCTTGTAGCAGATACTGGTATCGATGTTGCTACAGAAGTTGTACCAGTTGGATCGCTTGTAGCAGATACTGGTATCGATGTTGCTACAGAAGTTGTACCAGTTGAATCGGTTGCCGATGCATTACATGAAATTTTAACATTATTGACTACTTGAAGGTTTTTTAGTTGCGCATCAGTAATACAAAGAGCCTTAGGACATGCGCTACGTGAGGCGAGGGTATTAGAAGTTTTGTATCCTTTGTCAATACATTTCTGATCATAGCAAATAGGATTGTATCCCTGACCCATAATAGTTTTACTATCTCCCGCGGGATTCTTACATGAACAGAATTCATTTACTGCCTTCTGGGTAGATGGATCTTCTGGATATGACTTATCATACCCATCTTGACAAATAAGATCTACTTTGGGTCGAATATAGTTTTGGAATGCTGGATAGTTTGGACTATCCTTACCATTGGGTAGATCTTCAGATAGAAAGATGGCACATCGCGGATCAGTAATCAAGTTAAGGCCAGTCGCGCAGTATTTACCTTGCGCATTCGCAAGCTTAATGGCATCGACAGAATCGCCATACAATTTGGGCGTTGAACAAGGTCGTTCAAATGATTGTTGTACATTCGACAATGCGTTTGCCTGTAATCCAGATGCCAACTTCTGATATGGATTATCTATATTTGCAGAAATCACTGAGATCGCAGGGTACCCGCCTTTATAGCCCTTGTCCCCATAGATTACTGCATACCCATTATCATCAGCTGCCAAAAATACGGAATTCTTATAGTTCCATGTACCAGAATCCCATATTGCCCGACTCTTCTTACTATCGGAGTAGATAACTACATTACCATCAGGCTGGATAGATAGTAATGCATCTGGATGGCCGCTTGTCTTAGAACTGGTATCCCACAACACCATTTCTTTACGAGTATTAGGATATACAGAACCCACACGATTCAGAGAAAGTACTCCATCTGGAGAGAATTTTAAGAAGTACCCCATACTGGGCGAATATCGAATATTATTATCGCTGGCCTTGTAATCCTTATTAGGCATGAATGTATTATATATTTTGATATTGGCCGCATTATCATACAAGCTACCGTCAGTTCCATTAACTGACGACCAGCGAATGATATTCCATGCATTATCTCGCATAACCAACACACCACTCGAATCTAATTGTAGATATCCAGATACACCAATACTTGGAACCATAGTAATTGGTGCTATAGGGTTTGGAATGCGAAATCCTAAGAAAACGATTTCGCGTTTGGATAGCTGATCACTTAGGGAATCTTGGGTATATGATGAAGTGATATATGCCGCGCAATCGTCAGTAATGTATAGTTTAGGGAATACATAACCTACATTTGAGGTATTACTTGACCAAACGGCATCGCCCTTATAGGAATATACTACACAATTACCATCCGGCTGAACAACAAATTTATATCTACTATCAGATGAATAGATAGTCGTACCTACATAGTAAGTACCAGGAGTAAGTCTTGTACTTTCGGGAAGCACACTACTACACTTATCATTGACCAGATTCATGAGATTATTATTCTGAATCCTGGCCAATGATTGAATCGCCGATGGAGGGTCTGGTCCGCGAAAGAATGCCAATGATTGAAGAAGTTTGGGAAGCGTAATGTAGAATACAACCAGATAACAAGAGTATTTGCTACCAGATCTATCTGGATGATAGCCTGCCCAGTTCTGATAGTGATTCAGATTTTCCGGATGAAAAAGTTGATATCCGCGTGCGGCCATAACATCAGTCATCTCAGAAATTCTATTTCGAAGTATAAAAAATTCACTACATCGATCTTGAATATTACTATCGCTACGCTTGGCTGCATCCCAATTAAACCCATCCAGATAATCGCGAGTATTCACATAATCTTTACGAAATGTACTATCATTATTTTCCCATGCGCCGCCTGCATCATCTATAGCTGGACTACATAGATCGTGCATATCATCACGAGATAGTTCTTTGAATGGAATGGGTTGTTCAGAATTGCCCTGACATATTGGTCGCCACGATGCATCCTTTACATCATTATTGTACCCATCGTAGTATTTTTTTAATTTGGCCGGATCTGCGCTATATAGCGTTCCTTTCTTACCCAAAAGCATAATGTCGATTACATCATCAACACCATAGAGGCCATTTGTGACTACGGTTCCAAATGTTGATGGACCGGCAGTATCCCAGTTCAGTTCGTTTCCCTTTCTATCTAGATATCGAACCATTGTATATTAGACCAATCTTAGTTTGTTAATTCAAAAAAATATGCTTAGGCACTCAAGGCAGTAAGCATACTACAACCCGCGTGGATAGCATCAATCCATGGAAGTACTTCCGCAGAACATTGTTGCTGAATAATTTGGCGAAGCAGATTCACGGTGATTTTGAAATCATAATCCGAAATTGCTTCGTAATTTGAGTGCAGCTTTCCACCAAAATGTACAAGCTGACTTGCACTAAAGTCAGGCCCAATGATATTCCAGTCACGCAAGTCCGCCGAACTGATCAAATACAAATCCAAACGATCCATAATCGGCATAAGTTCATGAACCATATCTGTATGAGGAAGTAGATGTGATGCAAATTGCATGATACAAGTATCTACAAATTCTGTACGTAGGTGTGGGATTTTTACCATCAAACCATAGCTATCGCATGCAAATACCTTAGCAAAGTTGGTCAATTGAATGGTCGGCTGAATATGAGCGAACATAATTATATTCTTGCATATAACTCTCCAGATAGCAAAGCTATTTCTATAGATTAAATGACAAAATAATCCAAATCATACACACCAACAGATAAGTCATCTGTACGAACTGGAGAATTGGTATGGGATGATATTGGGCTATATCCGAATTCATTTGGATAGTCAGCTTCAGCAAATGCTCTCAGCACATCATGTCTATCAATACACGCGACTCGCACATTAATCTGACTATTGAGTAGCTGTACTGCCGCATATAGGGCATCGAGCCATACTAATAGGTCGGCGTTATCTTGAGTGCTAATCATCTTCCTAAATAAGGATATAGGAATCTTATTCGTGATGATCTGCCGTGGGCTAATATACTTTTGTTCAGTTTCTGCATAGAGTATGCCACTTTCGCGTAGGTTATCTATTTTGCAACTCGAATACATAATTGAGTTTGATGTGATTGCCAAATCATAAATAGTTTGAGTATGATCGGTATGATTAGGAAGGAACTCACTTACATAAGCAGCCACAAACTCCGATTGTACGTCCATATTATTTCTAAACTTAATCATAGGCATTCCAGCTACATAGGTTCGAGTCCAATTGAGCGCTTGTACAATCGGCGCATAACTATGCATATCCAATTGGGTCAGTTGTATATGTCTATATACTGATATGTTTGAATCAAAAAAATCAGTCTAAGAGGTTGGAACTGTCATCTCATTGACCTCCCACTCCTCGCGCTGACCTCGCACAATTCGCGAGATAGATAGTGGGCATAGTTTCTTATCTATCTCAGCAATAGCAATATCTCTGGCTTCAGTAAGTCCAGTTGTATCTACAAGGATAGGCGCACCTTGCGAAATGTGAGTCGCACGCGTACCGATAACCATTGTATATTCGGCCATGGTCATACATTCTGAAGTGCGCCGCAAGGCGGGTGGTACAATCGTGATCTCTCGCACAACCTTAGCTAAGTAAGCCGCACTATGTTTGATACGGTTGCTTGTCTCTTCATCCAGTTCATCTTCATCATCGCCATCCAGATTGGTTTCTTTGTCATCAAGAGCCTCAGACTCATCTAAGTCATCGAGTTCATCTATATCTGATTCTACTTCTGAATCCATATCGAACTCAATGTCTGACTCGATATCAGACTCTTCTTCATTCTTCTCTTTGGATGCGGGCTTCTTTTGTTGGATCTTATGACTCATGTTCTACTGCAGAAGTATATTGATCATGCGAAAATCAATTTTGTCCGTATGGGAATCATCACACTCAGTAATATATAGCAAATTCCAATATGCTTCTGTCGAATCAGTTATGGATCACCTATAACTATCTACTCGTGCTTTTTCAAGAATTTGTTGAGTTCTGGCGCATCTATCTGTTGCTAATTTTGCCTGCATATATGTTTCCTACTTATGGATGTAAGATCACGTTTCTCGATAAGGATGATTTGCCAAAGACCATTTGGATGACCTTAGTATGTTTGATCCATAAATATCCAGATGGTCGAATTGAGAATGATACTCTATGTGGCGCGCAGCTGATGTTTCTTGCCAATGACTATGGGCAAATTCCAATCAATGATTTGATTCGATACTATCCAAATTTAGATATGCTGTATATTCAATACACAGATATGAACGACCTTTCACCCCCCGAAGCCAACCCATTAAAAGGAACATCGAGCTATCATGGGTTATCGCTCGATGTAGTTAGCAGATTAATTGATATCGATAAGCGAGTGGATATTCGCTCCGGACACAAGTGCAAGTTTGGGAGAATCCAGATCTAAGTGATAGAATCGATATATCCTATATAGATATATCTGGATTCTCACATGAAAGGACTCCTAATTGCAGTAGAAGGAGTCAATGGAAGTGGCAAGAGTACTATCATTCATAAGCTCCAAGCTCACTTTCATGATATTGGTCGAGAGGTCCGAGTATATAAATTCCCTGATCGTCAAGGCTATAAAGGTCCTGAAATAGATGCCTTTCTAAAGGGAAGAAATCCATTCAAACATATATATGATATATTTGCGGCATTCGCTGCAAACAAGCAAGCCGCGCAAGCTCAAATTCGAGCAGACCTTAGTAGAGGAGTTCTGGTGATCTGTGATCGATATATTGCAAGTGGAATCGTATATCATATACCAATGGCTGCCTCCGATCATAGTGTAGAAAATTATAGGAAGGTACTTGGACACTTTGATAAGGATCTGCTGATTCCCGATATCACATATCTTATCTCAGGATACTACCTACATCTGCGCAATGAACAGAAGCAACTATACCATTACGAACACGCGCAGGCTACACAATTATTCGAAACATTTAAAAAAATAGTGCCCAAGTGCTCTACCAAACATCGGATCGTTATTAATAATGATCTGAGACAAACCGTGGTCTATATTGCAAATGACATTCTACAGCGCGCGCAAGTGCAGTAGATAAGTTTTTTTATGCAAACTGAGCATTGATTGTATCAATCATCTGTTGAATAGCTTTTGCATGATCAACCGATAGTCCGACATATGGCACTTCATGTATGCACTGGATTAGCTCCTCTTTGCTAAATAGATCTAATGGATCATTTGTCGATTCTCGTTGCAAACATAGTTCATCATACTTGTATTTGTCTCGCACATGATGAACTATATTAGCGATCCATTCTTTTGGGCGTGTTTGTAGATAATCAAAGAGTTGGTGCTCACTTACATATGCAAATAGTGGTTCAATAAGCGAATCCTCTATAGATACTCCATGAGTATTGACTATCTTCTGTTCGATACATCTGCGCATGAATCCCAAATCCCGATTCTTATGGCAACCATCCAATATATCAATGACTTTCTGCACACCTGGCGCGCCCATGAGTTCTATATTTTTGGTCTTCATATTCTTGACCTTGATAGTCTTGGCAATCAATTGATATGTATTTTTGAAGAGACGGCCCTTATTTGGAAAGGGATTACTATACTGTGAGGCCAGTTTTGCAATATACTTCTTGGCATTCTTGAAAATAGTCTCCTCTATCTTAGTGTATCGCTCCTTTTCTGACAGAATATCACTAAGGGCATTTTGATCCACAGTATCAAATTGTTCATAAAAGGCAATCAATCTGCCAAGCTGTCCAGTGATCTCGCGATTGAAATAGTATTCCAAATCAATAGGAATATTTTTGGCGATCACACGATCTACCAATTCCATACAATCACCAACCGAAGGCACAATCTGTAATCCGCAAGTATCATATGTGCGATACCTCTTGCACATAATGTACTTGAATCGCACATTGGGCTCTGGAATAGATGGATATTCCATCTCCTTATATCGATCAATAAACTTCTTCACACATGGATTGGCTTTATCCAATCGATATACCGCAGTCTTGATGAAGTGGCTTACATCCCATTTGGTATTAAAGAATCGGTCAATCGCATTGCGCACCAAGGTCATCATATCAGTAGTAGTCTTGATATCAAGAATCTGATTTACAATCTGAATACACACATCCTTAAGCACTTCAGATACCCCTCGTTTAACAATTTCCAGTCCTCGTAGAAATGGTTTCTTGGGGTAGAAATTTACAGACTCCTCGTGCGCAATACCGAAGTACTTCTTCTTACTCACGAGTACCATTGGATATAAAACCTCTTCATAGGCCATACGCAGATGATCGGTATTGTTATTTGCCTTTAAGTGGGCATTAACTCCTTGCTTAGCCTCTTCAATCAGTTCGAAAGTCTTGGTCACAAGATTTGTACAGTACTGCAGTTTGGGAATCTTACCGGAGTAGTATGCGTGATCATACTCATAGAAGTGATCCTTATTGCACGCGACGTACAAGGAATCAGTATCGCCATAATAGACTTTCATTTTAAGTTGGGTCTCAACATACTTTTTGGCCAGCTCCAAATTGTATCGACCCATTGCAGTGACGCTGGCCGCCGTTTCTATTGCGCACACAAATGATAGGAAATTACCGATCTCGCCATAGAATGTATTCATAAAGATCTTTGCGGCACCTTGCTTTGAATTAAGATAGTTGTATTCAAAGCATACTTCATCATACTCTTGCATATGCGGAAATGGCTTATCGCCTTCATATGCAGACATTTCTTCTTCTAATTGTAGCTTACGATGCGCAAACGGCTTCATAAGTTTCTTCATATTCGCGCGCTTAGCAAATAAGTCGATCAGGATAGATGGACACAATCCATACTTCTCTTTGACATTTTCATGTTGTACAAACCAGGCATGGACGGTTTCATTCAAGAATGGAAAGACCACTTCATGCAGACGATAACCCATTTCTATCATCTGATCTGCATACTCTTTGTCGGTGATTAACTTCTCGGGTGTGATATTGTAAGTCATCATGATAGATGGGTAGAGCGATGAGAAGTCCAATCCTGATACTGGATAATGATTTTCATTTGTGAGTAGATAATCAATATATGGAACTAATGATTCGGGTATTGTAGTTTTGTCCAGAGATCTATTGACAATAGCATCATAATGCTCATCAATATATGCATACCCAGAACTAAGCGTATCTACATTTGTAGGCATATTGTTCTCGCAAGCAAACTCTTCATACGAAAGCATAGGTCGAACTACACCTTTGATAGGGGGGACAACATATGCGCCCTGAAACTTAGCATCCGGATCCTTAATATCTGGCTTATAAGTCGTATCGAACTTGTATCCTTTTTTCTCACCTACATTCATCATTAGATTGCGGACCTTACTTCCGTTTGCATAGTAGAAGGCATCATAGATCGATGTGAAGGACATGGTCGCGATTTCTCTACGATCCTGAATCACATTCTTCTTGAGAATAAGTGCTTGTAGCTTACATGTATCAATAAAACAATAGTGAGCAACGAGACGCATCTCAGCGGCCGTTCCCTGTCTATAGATACGAAACATCTCAGCAATCGGCAGGGAGTCCTTACCACCTAAGTTGCATCTCTTAAGACATTCATCCAAACGGTGCGAATCTGCTTTTGGCTCGATCTGCTTGAATAGTACAAGCGTATCGAAATTTACATACCCTTGCATCTTAAGTGTCTTACAGATACAAGGTGCCGTGGCGCCATCTATCTTGATGACCTTTTCCTGAAAGTATCTACTGAGCATCGTATCCTTTAATTCCCACGACATCATCCTTGCTATCGACATATTACGCAAGAAGTCTGGCATAATTCCAAATGACCGAGTTTTTATGATGATGTTGCGCCAATCAAATCCACCACCATTGAACTCTGTAATGAAATCTGGCTGCATCATGTGCATGAGATGAGAGAATGTCAGTAATAGACAGGCTTCATCTGAGCATACGATAGTGAGTACATCATCGAGTGGTTCATTCTTCTTCAAAGTAAGAATTACACTGAGAATGGACTCAGGCTTCTTAGCAAAGTGAAAGGTCACACAGATCATGAATATAGAATCCTTGAGACATTTGTCCGCATCTGGGAATGCATTTGGATGATATGGAATCATTTCGATATCAAATCCAGCTACGATCATCTGCTCATATTTGAGCAGATTAGGAGCAAATCCCATATGAGTAATCGTATTAATATTTTCCGGTGAGTCAGTATCGAAGGGTGCGATATGCTTCACATCACACACAACACTTATTGCAGATTTGTACTTCCCATCATACACTTGCCGATAGGACTGAATATAGTTCCAACCGGATAAATTGAATTCGTAATTGCGCGAGACTACTCGATAGTATGTCGATCGGTCATTACTGAAAGTATTTACCTTGGCATCTGCGCACATTTTGATGAACTCAAGTCTGGACTTAAGTGTATTGAATTGCACACGCATATATTGGCGCTGCTCGGCATGGAACTTCATGAAGTTCTTGCCTTTGACCACTTCGATATGTTTGAATTCGATATCTTGGTTATTTAGCTTGGTCTTAAGTTGCACTACCTGATCAGCAACTGGCGTAGAGATATTAGTCTCTACATCAACGTAGGGATAGATTCCCTTGATCATCACGGTAGTCTTTGTTCCGCATGGCATAATGCCGTGTAGAATTAGTTCATACTGATCTTTAGCAATAGATTGCGCTACATCATTGCTTAAGAAGAGAATTGGTTGATTGCTCTTGAGCAATCCTTGCGACTTTTGCACGGTATCTCCATTAAGAAATTCACTACGAGTTGGAACAATTTGGCGAGACTCGATCTGTTCGGCAGATTGAATGTCAATAACAGTTCCGTGGCGATTCATGATAGAGTAGCAAATATACTTATTGTTGGCATGATCAATTTTATGTAAATTGGTTCTCAAAATATGTGAAATATTGTCGATACTCGCGCCAAATATAAAAAAAGACAGCTCTTGCCTAATTTCCATGAAGGAATTCATTGAATTCGCGCACAGTCAGTAGGCGCGTCTTGCAGCACCACTTGATATCACCCAAGATAGCAAATACATCGAGTAGATCATTTGCATTTGGCTCCTGTTCATTTTTTATCGCACGCATAGCCTTGAATAAGGGAAATAGGTGTCCAATAAAGTTATTACACGTGGGGCACTTGATCCAAGGATACATGGCGATGCTCTGGTATATATTAGGGTGTGCGTCAATTTTGCCAATTTAGAACTCGAACAAATTATCCGACACATCGGCACTAGCATTCGTAATCACATTGGATACGGCAGCCACATCCGAAACTACGCGAGAGTTAATGAACTCAAGTTCCTGCTTGACCTTCTTCTTGATTGCATATTGTACCAGCGTCAAGAAGGTCATATTGCGCACCAACTTGCTGTTAATTCGTTCTGAGACTCGATCATTATAGTCAGCACCGCCTTGTTGTGCAGGTTTGGCTAATCCAGTAAAGATAACATCAGTCAAGAATCGAAGAGAACTGTCGCCGCCATTAGCGATTCCATTAGCTGGAGTTTCTGCAGCTCCGGATCCAATAGCAATCGAAATTGTACCATCGCCATTGCCTGTAGCCGTAGCTGAGATATAAGGTTTGCGCAGAAGTGTCTTCTGCGTCTCATTGATATCCAATTCTGAGATGAATTGGTCAAAGGTCATTGCATAGTTGTACAAGTTGGCAAGTGGAATCTCACGCATAAGCGAATGCACATTGAGTGGCATAATGCCTGTATCCACAAGATTGATCATGATCACTCGCGAACGAGGATTAGATCCCGCACGAGCATCGAATCGTTCAAGCACCCGCACAACATTATGCTTAACAAAGTCAGCAACCTTGTTCTTGCTATCGATTGGATTCGTGCTTTCGATAATAGTAAGCGATGCATCGCGGGTTTCCGACTCTTGATACGTGATTGGCACGCTTGATTGCATAGGAATGGCAGCAATCGTATCATCAATTACTCGATCAAGATTGGCAGGTGGTGTAGTTGAACGGGCATTAATAGCATCAGCCAATGTAGCGCGAGCAATTGCTTGCTCTTCCGTGAGATCGGCAATGGCTTGTTCCGCAGCATCTTGAATTGCTTGCTGCTCAGCAAATCCCACACCATTTGTGCCAATATCCGTCATACGAGCACGAGCGGCATTTTGAATTTGGGTTTGCTCTTCAACAGTAGCTCTGATTCGAGCAATGTCTGCAGCTGCAACCGAAACCGCATCAGTACTCACAACAACACCACGAGCGCCAGGTCGCACAGCCGATGGTGGGGATGACATAGCCCCAAACACGCGACCATTGAAGAACTTCCAATCGTAGTAGAAGTTGAATGCTTGGCCGAGGTACTTAAGCATATCGTTGAACTTATCTTCGCCGATGTTATTGATCTTGGTGTTGTATCCATTGAAGTCCGACAGGAGCTTCTTCATGTACGGCACCTTGCTTGTGGTCAGCTTGAAGTTGTCCATAAGCACCGATTGCATACCATATAGGAACTTGCTGTTGCCAACCGTTTGTACTGTAGGGAATGGTTGAATACTCGACGGACTCGAGTTGAATGCCATAGTCAAAGTAGATAGCGGCGCGTATGGAAGTTCCTTGTTGGTGAGATAGAAGTTTTTGGTAAAGTTGTGCTTCAGATCGAAGAACAGTGGCACACTTTCATCCATCTCGCGCAATTCCTTATGCACAGCAGTGGCATCCTCAATCAATGAACCAATACCACCGACAATATCGTCCAAGAAGAGCAAGAGCTTATCGCGAGCAGCACTACCATTCAATCCATCGATCGAAACAAAGCCGGTGGCGAATGTAGAAAGAGCATCATCGACATTATCACTCATGAGAGAATCGGCAGATGCGCCGATTGGTGCGATCGACACATTGGCATTGCTGATCGTGAGCTTAGAGATTGTCTTACGGTAGAACTTGCAGCGATCTTGGAAGATGCGGAACAGACGCAAGTACATAGGCAAGCATGCGCGGTATCGTTCGAGCACATGAGCACTCACTTCTTGAATCGTCGAGATCTCGTGAATCTTGACTCCACTGATAGGATGCGTGCGCATGCTCATAGTCTTCATCGTATAGGCCAGAGCTGCACTAAGAATACCATGAGATGTGGGTAGATCATACAAGCCGGTACCTCCGAAGTCAGAGAATGCTTGACCAGTAAGAGCTGATGCAAATGCATTATTGGCGAATCGTTCAAACAATTTGGAATACATCTTGCGACCTTGACTATCGTATAGGTCATTCAAGTAATGGGCGACAAGGGTATTGAATTCTTGAGCAAGACCGTAGTGCGCATTATTCTCTACGATAGACGTATTGGCATTGGGCGCAAACAACACATTTGAAATGCGTCGCGGTTCGCTAGATGTCTTGTAGATTCGCGATTGTTGATCATATTGCATGAAGGCATCGCGAATGACTGGAAGGGCGTTAGTCGTGACCACTGCTTCGAAATCCACACCAGATCCACGGTTGAGGACCAATTCGGTGATGAGCTTGCTGCAATCCACTTCCACATTGAAGATGGCATTTGAGATCATGGGCATAATCTTGTTCAAGTTATCGACAGATACAACCGCGCGTTCGCTTTCATTCTTGTTGAGTTTGTTGAAGATGCGATTGATCAAGCTATCTTCCAACCAGAAGATAGTACCTTCACGACTCGTATCTGTCACATTCTGGATGAGTTGCGTAGGCACAAGTCCAGTGAATTTGTCAATCATGTACTTGGTATTGCTGACCAAGTACTCACACAAGGTTTGGAACTCAGACAAATCCACCGTGATGCGGCCAGTAGTACCAATAGACATCTTGGCAAGACCTCCTGAGTTTTGGCAGAAGTGTGTCAAGATATCAGTCAATAGAATCTGAGCCGTACCTGTGCTAATTGGCCCATTGGCCAAGTCTTGAAGCACGCGGGCATCACTATCGTCTGAGAATCGAGCGATGCCACGACCATACTTGAACACCAAATTGTCATTTGTCAGCTGACGAATTTCAGTATCGAGCACAGTATCCCGAATGGCTTGGATAAATGTACGATCTGATCCGCCAACCTTGACCTTGGATTGCAAGATAGGATTGGAGGCCAAGCTATCGAATGCCGCCGCATGATCAGGTCCAGCCACCTGACGAAAGACTGAATAGATCGCACGCACGAATTGATCAAGCGCTTCATACAAATGGTAAGCAGTACGCAAAGGAACCACAACCAATTCATGGAAGCAGGCAAAGATATCATTCGACGATTGGTTCATGGCTTCAGATTCTTCGATCGCTCTGGCAATCAAATCATACTTATCATCACGAGCATTCTTGGCAGCTACCGCCTTCTTCAACATGCGAATACGATCGACCATAGACAAGAAGTCATTTGACTTAGCGCCACCCGCATGGAGATCGTCTTCAGCAACATTGAGAGTATTGTTGATACGTTCGCGGAAGTCCTTGATAATCTTGTAGTCCGTAAGCTTATTGATCTTGACCTCGGCGGGTACGGTGCGATCCGCAAGCGTACTCTTGAGATTAATGAAGGCATCCGATGGGGACTTCTCTTCGAATTCGACCTCTTCATTCAGAATGTCAAAGTCATTGTTTGAGTAGTTTCCTTCGGATACATCGAATGTGTTGCGCTTAGTCGAGTTGAGCACGCGGTAGTAGTTGAGCAATTCCTGTCTCTTAATTACACCATAACGGCGATTGACTTCAGCAACCAACTCGAGCATGATATGGCGGGTAAGAGTTTCGACAGGAGCACTGCGCTTGTAGTGATTGAAAATGGCATTCACTTCAGAGATAATCTTACGCACATTCTCTGGCGTATAGACACCATTTTCAATATGTTTTGACTTGTCGAAGATATTCTTGATCAAGTTAGACCAGATATTGCCAATCTCAGGAACAAAGGAGATCTGTTCTTCATCCAATGGGCCGATATCGCTCAATGATTCTTGCTTGTAGCCCTTATTCGCATTGTCAAAGATAGCGCGATAGAATTCGAGCAAGAGGGGCAAGCGTACATACAGTTCAACTGCATCGTCAATCACTTCGGGATCCTCCAGAATGCTGTCAGCACCACCCATAATAAGGCGAGTCTTGTTCTGGCTCAAAGTATTGCGATAGGCATTGGGATTCTTGAATAGAGAATTCACACCAGCAATAGTCATCACCTTACCGGCAACGGCCTTGATCGCAAGTACAAAGTAAGTGTCGTCAATAGCAAACACACTGCTACTCTGCGAACGTTTATAGAAGTTCATCATCTGCATTACACAGTAATGCAGAGCAGCGACCGCACGTTGGGCATACACAGCCGAACCCACATCTTGCGTATTTGAGGTAAGGCCAGTGAGGAATCCCTTAAGGAAGCCATCGGTAGAGATGAATCGTTGATTGTCTCGTCGATTGCCATTGGCTTGAATGGAAGCGCTTGACATACCGTTGATAGTGATAATACCATTGTCAGCGGCGTACGATTCTTCAGAGATTTGCATAAACTGTTTCAGATTCACAAAGGTACGATCGCGATAACCCGCATATCCATAATTGACTTGAGTAGTGACAGCAGCTCGTTGATCAGGAGACAAGGCTGCCAATCGACCAACAAGACTTGAATCAAAGGAATCAATAGCTTCGCCATCTGGCAATACAAATTGAATGGTTGCATATTTGGCTGGATCGGAAACCACAGCAAAGTTGGTAGCAGCAGGCGCTTCTGCTCCTCGGTTTCGTCTTGCGAGAGACTCAGCGAGACGGCGATTGACTGTAGTTTGGAGCGATTCCGATGCGCGCGCTTCAGGACTAATCAAGTCATTTCGCAATTGAGCATTGACATAGGCAATGAACTCATCAATCTGAGATCGTTCCATTTGGGAAAGGTCATACACACCAAAGAGAAACATCGGGAAGATATAAGTAGTCTTGCCCAATCGTGCAAATGTACCAGCCACAAATTGCTTGATGCGGCGAATATCCAAATCAGTCATCGAAGCCGTAGCATTGCGCAACTGAATCAACTCATTATGACTCTTAAGGATGCGCAACTTGTCAATCGAGTGGCGATTGAAGTTGATGCCCATCGTTTCTGGATCAATGTCTGTGATTTGCGCGAGCTTGACTTTGGTATCTTCGTATGTAAGCAAGCGTTTGGTTTCGTTATTGTCTGTAAGTACTTCAGTGCCAGTTGTATTGATATCCAAAGCCGAGACCCAGATATAATTGACCAAGTTCTTGTAAATGTTGCTTGGCGCCATATAGATGGATCGCTCGGACTTCATATCGCCATACTTCTCACCCAATGACATGAAGTAAGACATAATGTTCTTGAGCACAACCACACCTTGAACTGCTCGGCGACATCGTTCATAGACTTTGGTTGCGCGATCGCCACCCAATTTGATGGACAAGTCTGCAAACAATCCATCTTCGGCATAGTCGCTTACGAATGATTCACTTTCAATCTCTTCATCTTGCGCACCATCACGGAAAGATTCGAACACGCGAATGATATTCTGACCAGCCTTTTGGTCATACCAGCGTGCGATGATGCGCGTAGCTGACAACAACTTGTGCAAGTCCGAAACAGCATCGGGATTCTTAGTGACGGCATCCGTAAAGTGCAACAAGTACAGATCAATCGCTTCGATAGTCTTGTACAAGCCGACACGCGCATCGCATTGCCACTTGTACATAGTTTTGAGCTTTTCCTTACTAATCTTTTGGTCCTTGCCGAGCGATTCATTGTACATATCAATCTCAAGACCCATACCAGATTTGTTATCACTCACCTGGTTGATAATTTCGGTATATTCATTCGTGATGCGAGAGATGGCTTCGCCAATAGACTTGCCAACGCTCTTTTCATAATCCCGGGAATAAGTAGCCAACTCTTTATTCGTTTGAGAGAGATTGCTGCGGAAGATCGCGATGTTCTTGAAGAATTGCAACTTCTTGACCGCAATTTGCAAGTTTTCGAGCGGATTGATCAGGGCAGAGATCTCGATCTTAGAGGCATCCACACTGTACAACTCATTCATTGTATCAGTCGCATTTCCGCCTTCCTTCTTGACATCTTCATGAAATGTCTTAATCATATCGCTAAACTTATGCACATTCTGCACCGCAGATTCGCATGCAGAGACGAATCGCTTGACAACAGCAGATGAACCCATCTCAGAGGCCTTCTCGCCGAGCACTCGCACGTTATTCAAGAAGCGTGCCTTGATCTCCCGACTATCCACTTGATCAAGATTAATCTCGAGCAAGTGTTGGTAGAACTTGGCGCGATTGGAGTGAAGATATTCGTTCAATCGAGTGAATGCGTCCAAGAACTGCACAGTCTCATCGGTATAAGGAATGTCCTTGCCCAAGTGTTTGGCGAGTTCGGTAGTAGCATCGACAATGTGATTGATATCACTTCCAAATGCGGCAATGAACTTATTTACAATGTTCTTAAGTTCTTCTCGGGAATTGAGCAGTCGAGATGCCAGATTATCTCCCATTCCGGCGCCACTGATGTATGCACTTACTCGATGCGAATGTCCATGATGTTCAAGCAATGTCTTCCACCCCTTAAGGAATGCTCGGAGTTTGTCCCCCGAATGACCCTTCTTGAGAGCAGATTCTAATTTGTCTGCGAGTTCTTTATCCAAATTGGCAAGTGATTGGCCCAAGTATTCCTTCTTCTTCATATCAACGCTCTTCAATGCATCCGACACTTCTTTGCCAACCTTCTTGAGCTCGTTAATGTTAGAAAGCGATAGCGAAATCATTCCCGCGGCATTTGGTTCATTCAGATGTGCGCCAAGGGTCTCAATTGCATTCACAAATTGCTTGTTGCGAGCAAGAAAGTCCGAAACCTTTTGCTTGGGTTGCTTGAGGTCTTTCTCAAGCACAGCGCGCATTGAGCGAGCACCTTGATCTACATGACTCATGATCTTATCCAACACTTCATGAATAGTTTTGGAACATTCTGGTTCCTTAAGGGTGGTCTTAGCTAATGTAGCAAACTCCTCAAGATCCACCGCATGATTATGCAATTCGCCGAGTTGCTTCTCAAGATGATGGTTCAATTTGTCGCCGCTCTTCTTTGCATGACTCATAACAGCACCAACCTTATGCGAGAGATTGCGCTTACCACCGCCTTGCACATCGACCTGTCCTCCAAAGGATTGGATGATCGCATCAAGGTTGCCTCCACCAATCTCAAGTGCGCGAGATGATGCCGTGATTCCCTGTCCAAGAATACTACCACCACTTGTAATAGACACATTGACACTATCGATACTCGCCGCACCAGCTGCGCTAATTTGTGCGAAAGTTTCACTCATGTCAGTCTCGAAACTCATGTGTGCTGCTGCGTATATGACTGTCTTTATATCAGACGTCAGATGTTCGATCGCGATTATAAATATTAATCTGCAATATCAGATTTCTATACTTCGGATGCTGACCATAAAAATGACTACCAAAGTATTTACCAAATGAAAATAATTATTTCGATATGATGTACAAATTTACCCATTGGTCGGGTACAAAAAGCAAGGCTAAAGTATGCGCAAGTTCCAAATAATTAATTGCGATTATTATTTTCATTTCGAGATGCGCAGTTTCGCCTGCCCTAATATAACGAGCACCACATCGCGAAAGTCATGCAAGGCGGTAAAGACAAATATGTGAGCTTGCTCAGTCTGATCAAGCGCGAAGCTCCTTCTCTATATGATGTAATTGCGGAACTATGTCTCGACGGAACCTTTCGCTCGCAGCGATATCAAAACACATTCCTGATGCCATCTCCAGAGCTTATCAAACAACTTGAAGATATGGTTGCGGCAGATGAGGATGACAAGGCTATCGATCATATTCGATCACTGCTTCTCAAGAAGCACTACGAGATTAATGACTTCAAGACCAAAGATATTGTGATCGGCACACTTCAATCTGGATCGAAAGTACTCAAGTCTCCATCTGACGTGGGCAAACATCTCAAGCCTAGTAAGAAGACTGTGTATGCCATGAAGACTGGAGAACCGACCTTTATTGTCTATGATTATATCGGAAGCAAGTTTCCCGAAACCGTGGAAGGAAAGAGTGGCGGCATGGTCCTTGCCGGTCGAGGCATTGCTGGCGGCGCTGAAGCCAAGCGCATGGATCAATTGCATGACATGACCCGATCATTTGTGGTTAAAGGCGATGCGCACAAGACTGTTCATAATTTCTTTAAGGCAGTTTGCGGGATTTTGGCCAAACTCGAAGGAGATCGCGATCGATTCGCACAAGCCAAGTTCTATCTTGCCGCGAATCCTATTTTGTCATGGTTCTTCTTGACGATGCCTGGAAGTGATCAAGCATTGGTTGATAAGGAACTACTCGCAGACTTTGACTTTAGTGAAGCCATTGCCAATAAGGAAATTGTCAGTTCGTGCATCAATCACGAATATGCTTTTGATAAAGATCTCTTCAGACAAATCAACCAATATCGCACGCGACTCATTTCAGAAACCGGAGACAAGGCATCGCTCATGAGCTCCATCCGAAGTGCTTATGAGAAGATGGCAAGCAAATTAGAGGAACACCGCTCGCTCAATTCGGCACTTGTCGGAAATATCAACCAGAAAATTCTCATGGATGAATTGCGATTTATGTATGAAGGATGCGTGGATTCGTGGGAGGATGTTGAAGATACCATCGCAGCCTTGGGCAATATCAACTGGAACCATGCGGACAAGTCTCATGTACTTACGAATGATGATGTGTATAAGAAACACATGCTTAAGGGCACTGAATCATTTATCTGCGGGCCAGTCTCCTTTGTCAAGAGTGTGTATTTCTTGTATGTACCACTTACTGAATCCATCGAATCTCAATTGGAACTTAACTCGAGTAAAGTTTCGGGAGGTGCAGCTGGAGGCAATCCCAATGCAATCAACAACATTATCTTTAGCGGGGGCGCAGCTCGCAAGATGCAAAAAGGACATTCTGATGCAAAGATGCATGCCTTTGTCAAGGTGTTGAGTCAAGCTCAACGGGCGGCTCTCAAGGAATTGCTCTAAGTTAGTATAGGTGTGCATGCGTTAATTAGATTACTACATATAAGACTATACACACGATGCGCGACTTTTCAGTAAGTGGATACTTAGTTAGTGTCGAAAATGATCGACTGATTATCAAAGTAGATGATACGGATGTCAAGCAGATTAGTTTGATCAAGACGCTTCACAAAAAAAGCCCGCAGCTGGGAAACTTTATTACCATCAATACCAGAACGGCGAAGTGGGAGATTACCAACCTGGACTGGGCGAACCCAGCTGATCTGATTGGAGTCCATCTCAAAATACAATGTACCGTGCGCAATTACAGTATCAAGAAAAAGATTCCGAAACTGCGGACCAAATCTGCGCAGTATACGCCCGAATCTATTTATATGGAGCTTGTATCCTTTGTGGCGCGGGTCATAAAAAATGTGGAGAACCATCTATAGGATTCTCCACATTACATGCCTGAACATTTAGAAATCATCTACATCCGGCTCATCCAATTCTTCATCCACCACGGCTTTAGTAGGTTGATTGTAGCGACTGCTGAATGCATTCAATCGCTCATCATCTTCTTCATCAGCCATGCTACCTTCTCCGATATGTACATAGATCTTTCCATGCAAGTTCAAATCTAATTTGGCTTGACGGCCGGTGACTACGAATTCAAATCGGATTCCACCAAGGATCTGCGAACCTTTGAGCAAGTAGTTTTGGATATTCACATTGTTCAACTCAGGAATTTCATAATCAGATGCATCGCCAAGTTGGCGAAACACCTTCTTACCAGTTCGTGGGTGGAAGTAGAAGTCATCGATGTTATAGAATGTTGGGGCAAATTCATAAGTCATGATTGGCTTATCGAGATTGGGAACGCCCTTGTCGGCATCCCAGTAGTACTTGTTCTCCCAATGGATGGACTCCTTGGGAGTTTCATTCGCATTGTAGAATCTTTTTTTGCCGATGTTGATCCAGAAGTCTGGGTTGTCCAATTCTTCGATCTCTTGAGTCTTAGGATTCTTTTTTACCATACGCATTGGCGAAACGATCTTAGTACTGATCAGATATACTGGACGGGCTGGGCCTGCTTGTTTCTTCTTGATCGTAGCGTTGTCATCAGTAATGTCCTCATCAGCTTTGAGCTTCTTCAGCTTGCGTGAGAAGACCTCGCACAGTTCCTTGAGGACTCGCATATCACTCGATTCTACACCATTAGAATCGAGTAGAGGCGCACCAATGCGCAAAGATTCAAACTCGCGCTTATCAGGACTACGAATAGAGGCACAAGTGGTGATTCCATTCTCAGATAGAGACCAGCAATAGGGATGGACAATAGTTCCGTCCGCTTTCTTGATGTAAATAGGGATGTATTGGGCAAATTTGGTTGATTTGATCGTATCAATGTCAATAATCATGTAGTCATCCCCATGTGCAGTGTAGGCGGCAAGCATATCAGCAGTACTGATGGAGCTTACACGGGTAGGAGCATATGCGGACATTTTGGTAGATTGACTAACGGATTCTTGATCTTATATACTTGTATAGGTCTTTGTCAATTTTGGGTAGATCTTCAGGCTGGATCTAATTCTTAGTTGTCATCGAATACAAATATGGCATATGCAGGATGGGCTTCTCCGGCACCTTGCACCTCAGATTCTTCTGATTTCTCTGAACTGTTGGTGCAATAGTTCTGTTTGTAGTGCAGAATGAGCTCATGTTGGGTAAATATAGGATCTTCGCGCAAGACGAATGGGTATCTATTGCGAAGACCATGGTTGCACAGATCAATAATACATAGACTTTCATATACCGATAAGCGATTCTCATTAGAATTAACCATTGTTATAAGGTAAGTTCTTCCGAGACTTCTCTCGTGCGATTTCTATATATAATGTTATAAACATATTTGAGGTGCTGCCGAATCATGTTTAGATAATCACGATGGAACTCGATGCGGCTCGGATCGATTATGTCGGTATGGGAACGGGCATAGTGGTAGTATTCGGCATAATGCAAGAAATATATATAATACTGAAAATAGACAGGGTTGGGCATTATTCGGTGGTGGTCCATAAATGTTCTGAGCAGTACCATACTCACATGGGTATAGTACATTTGGATCATCTCCATGAATGCAACAAGCCCAATCTTAGGTTGTGGTTGTTTGTTCATCTGCTTGATCATCTTGAGTATGCCCGCGACTGTTTTTTTGGCAGTCGTATCCGGTGAATCGCTGAAAGAAATATCGCGAACCCGGCGACGCAGACCTATTTTTTCCAGAAAGGACAGCTGCGACTCAAAAGAATAGTTGCTACTTGTATCAGATATACTATGCTCGGCATTGGCATCATGCGAATGATACGAATGCGAGTGATGACTACTTGTAGATTCCTCAATAGAGCTGGGTTCTATTGAAGTTGTCGTATCTCTACCAAGAGAAATCATGATACGAATACACAAGTGCAAGTAGATGGATTTGTATGTGTATATATAGCTTGACATAAACTCACGAAATGCAAAAGCCAAAGGATCCGCCAATTACTTTACTAAAACCAGGATGTCTTATTGCCAGGATGGGGGAATCTCAAACGGAACTCGACCAAAAAGTACCTATCGATTATATTATGGATTGGATAGGAGAGAGAATCTCCCAATCGCGTCAGAATAAAAGTCGGTCAATCACCATTAGCGATCGAGTAATTGTACTCTTATCTAAGACAGGATCGGGCAAGAGCACAGCTATCGCTCCAAATATCTACTTGAGATTCTTTGACAAATATCGTAAGCGTATATTAATCACGCAACCGCGCGTGCTTACAGCTATGGAGATCCCTAAAGACATAGCTATGATTCCTACATATAAGAAACCTAATAAGCAAGGCCTGTCTATCGAACTCTATAAAAATTTAGGATACCAGACACAGGAATTTGTGCGCAAACCCAAAGAGCGGGGCATACTGTTTGCAACGACGGGCATTCTGCTGCAGTTTCTGAAAACCATGTCAGACGAGGATTTCATCAAACGATTCAAGTTTATTATAATAGACGAGGCGCATGATCGATCTCTCGATGTGGATATCGTTCTATTTATGATGAAGACCTTAATCAATCGCAATCTGAGTAAGGACCCACCCTTTCTCATCCTTATGAGTGCAACCTTGAATACACAGGAATATTCGCAGTACTTTGGTACCAAAACCATATTCGAGGTTAGCGGCCAATCCAAACCTATAGAAGTGAGATACCCAGATTTTGATGTTCAGGATATCTACATACGAACCGCAGATATTATTCGAGAGATCAATCAAAGAGAATTAACAGAAGCCAAGCAAGATAGTGAAGTAGCCGAAATGCTACGTCGCGGAATTAGAGATATAATCATCTTCATGCCTAGTGTGTCCTACATCAATCGTATGATCAAGGTATTGGAAGATCTGAATAGATCCATAGATAAAAAGATCCTACCCTTGGCGATTACGGCTTTGGATATCAACCGAACTACCGATAACTATCACCTGCTTATGATTTCAACAGACAAACTCAAACTGCCCGATGGTACGAAGCCCTTTAGGCGAGTCATCGTTTCTACCAATGTGGCAGAGACTGGACTCACCTTAGAGACCTTGCGATATTGCATAGATACGGCACTCGTATTCACCAATGAATACAACTCGCGCCACGATGCATATATGTTTGCCACAAAACCCACAACATCGAGTATGTCTCTACAACGTAAAGGGCGAGTTGGACGCAAGTTTCCTGGAGTATTCTACCCATTATTTACCGAGAATACCTTTAACCACATGATCAAAGACAATACCCCGAGCATATTAGTTGAGAACATATCTATGCATATGTTAGCCATGCTTATTAGAGATCCAACTACCAATGTCAATAAATTGCCGATCAATCAACTACTGACACCTCCGCCTGACGAAGCGGTACAGCGCGCATTAGAAACTCTTTTCGTACTTGGCGCGATAGATCAGTATGGGCATCTTACGGAAACTGGACGCATGCTTACCGCCTTTCGAAAGCTACCGTTAGAATCGTGCAAGATGATTCTATCCGCAATCATGTATGGAATCTCACTAAAGGATGCCGCTACGATAGCTTGTCTCTTGGAATTAAGGAAGGCCGATATTGTGATAGTTGGACCCAACTCCAAATCAATAACGGCCGCCAATATGTACATGGATCTATATCAAAATCAAACAGAATGTGATTATGATAACTATAGTCGATTCAAGGCTAAATTACTAATTGGATGTGAATTTCTTGAATTACTACTAATCTATCAGCGATTCACCTTACAATTTAGTCAGATGAATGACCTTGAACAATTAGAAGAATGGTGCCTCGAACACCACCTGGTATTCAGTACGCTCATGCGATTATCTGAAAGTGTCGATGAGATCCTATGGGAAATCATGAATCAGCTCAAGATCAATCCGATGTATAATGACTCAGACTTATATGCGACCCTCAAACGTACGAATGATACTACCCAACCCGAATTGATAGACATGGTATGCAGATACAAATCTTGTATATATGCAGGATACAAAATGAACTTACTCAAGTGGGATAATGAAAGGATGGGATACTACAATCGATATGGAGATCGAGTAGTCGTAGAAAGTAAATTAGTATCTACTCTATCCTATCAACAAATAGGCGCGCCATTCGAACAGAATCGTCCGCAACTACTCTTATACAAGAATCTATTTCTGCGTAGAGGACGAACTAACACATATGAATGGTATGCAGAAACTATCTCGGTTATGGATGGATTTGTAGTAGTAGATACTGAATTTCTGACATCATAAACAAAAAAATAGGGAATCTACTACAAATGCGATGAGTCATTTACATTCATTCCAACATCATTCTCGAAATACAGGTCGAGAATGAAATTAGCCATATGTATGTCTGATTGTATGGCGCGATCAGTATTCGAGACTATGCCGGGTATAGTGGGTTGTGGATAGGTCATTTTGATTTTTTTATCAAAATGGCCTTCATCAGAAATAGGATGAACCTTTCGCTTATTAGATGGCAGATTTGGGTTTGGCATTATAATCGCATATACTTATACTGGCGATGTCTAAATAAAAAAATGATTATATGTATTCCATCATCATGGTTTCGATAGTATCCAATGGCAACGCGGTGCGGGCAGATACACTTTGACTGCATGCGAGTCGCTGAAAGTATTTGTGAATCGCGGCCTGTACAATAGGCGTATGCGAAAGGTACTCCGAATACTTGTATGCCACAGCTGGATCGATATCAGAATTCATTGAGAGATTGCCCCAATGGATCAACATAATAAAGTCCTCCACAAACTTCAAACTAAGCGGTTGATGTAATGATGCGATACTCATATTGATACGATTGATGTGTCTGCGTAAGAATGCTTCAGAGATATCTGAATCTGCACTCACTATATCCCAATCAATATATTCCGCCATCTCTTCCATAAAGGATTTGGATAGGTCTTGGACCGCAGTGATCTCGCACCAATCCAATTTATCCGCATAGTCTCGAATGAACTTGAGCGATAGTTCTTGACAGGCACTAATATCAAACGCATCCAGTTCGTAGAAGTACCGACGCAGAAATTCTTCATCCAAGACTTGAGAGTTGGCAATGCACTGCATATCAAGCATATGCTTGTATTTGCGAATGAACGGCATAGATAGGTTCTGATACTCGGTCACTAATTGCCAATTCAGATATTGGCTGAATTCAAGAAGCTGCTCCTCGGTAAATTCCTTATTGCAAATTAGATAATCCCAATTCACATACTCTTTGTACTCGCGTATGAAACTAATAGACATCTTGTAGGTCTCAGTGATATAGACCCAGTCAAGCATTTCAGCAAGCACTCTTATCATTTCAAGGTTGAGCAATTGGGCTCGAGTTGCAATATACCAATTGATATGCTCCGAAAATGCAGACAAGAACTCAATTGAATTAGGCAGGGCGCTAATCTCGTCCCAACTAATGGCATTGAATGCATTATCATCGATTTGACTGTTCATGGTATTCATCAAGCTGGTAGATACTAATCGGGAAAAAAATCAATTTTGCGCAATCGAATGACAAAAGATATGCCGGTTTATGGCACGTCCAACTTGAAGCGTTCGAATGCCGTGTCTTGCATTAGTTGGATGATCTGGGTCAAATTAATGCGATGGATATCAAATTCAATATCATTACGATTGATAGTGATGAGTGGATTTTCGCGAATGAATTCGAGCTTGGAATCGCGCGATTCTCGATTGATCTTGCCCTTCTTGTATCGCAGTTTGATTTCTAACTTCCAGGAGGTCTCGATCTCTTTCACCCGATCTTTGAATCGATTGAACA
>JACCDV010564963.1_pt1 | contig 40180 bp, 35 predicted proteins | sample 7446131 | NCBI WGS metagenome assembly JACCDV01 (sample SAMN15323448, study PRJNA562643) | freshwater metagenome | isolation source: river surface water | place: USA:Blue River Watershed | collected 2017-08-17
AAAGGGCCACCTGGGAAAAGACCTCCCAAAATATTCCAACCCTCCTCTGATTGCACATGCGCCTCGTAGAAAGCCGTAGCTCCTTCGATGGGCTGATGCGCGTTAATAACTAACATCGGCTCGCCAGTGGCAGATTTAGAGCCCTTAATCGCAAAGGCATTACTACCTTCTCCTGTAAAGCCAGGTAGTGAGGGAATGGAACCATCTAAAATTTTAGGTAAGGTTTTATCCACACCACAGAAGATCGCCACAGAGAACATCGTAGTAGCGATGTAATCCTCTAATGCAATTGGAAATACATGCTTGTTCAATATTTCAGATGGATGCGCTTTTCCATAGGCCTCTAAGCCCAATAAGTACCCCTGCACTAATTGCAAGAACTTGGGATCCATTGACTTGATCTGCTGATCGACGACTTTGCGCGTATTCAATAGACCAAAAACAAAATCTACCGGCGCCCCTTTCTTTCCTAAATAAGTACCCAACTTACCCTTTCCCGTAAGGATCAGCGTTTGAATCGTTTTAAAGTCATCCTCTGAATGGGCATAAGCTAAGCCATAAGCAACTTCAGGATCCGTGGGCGCAAAAATATGGGGTACCCCATAGGAATCACGCGCAATCGTAATCTTATCCTTTCGAATAATAGGTTGCTGAGCTTGAGCAAGGAAAGTTAGTAGGCACAGAGCCAGTAGTTTAATTCTCATTTTTTGGTTTAGCAAGTAGGTTAGCAAGTAAGCGGTAAGCACCAGGAACACCAGCCGGTATCTCTCGGAAGAACACAAGTCCTGTATAGATGAATTGTCCTTTTCCGTATTTAGTCACGGCGATGTTACCTTTATTCTCTGATTCATTGGGATCTGAGAATCCTAATGGAAACTCGAAATGGGTATCCGTTGTTTCAGCCGTGTAAATACTGCGTTCCTGAATCCACTCTTCGAAATCTTTTTCCGTGATTTTGTTCGGGCTATTAAATAGCGGATGATTCGGTTGAAGGAATACTGGTTTCGCTTCTTCTTTCGTAATCCGGTTACGAGTTACCTGTAGAGGATAAGGCGACATACTCGACTTCATAGGCCCTAGGAAACTGGCAGTGTTATACTGAACTACATAGTTGCCACCATTTTCGATGTATTTCATGATCTCCGGATAGGCATTCTCCCAATACTCATTCGTATTGTAGGCTCTTACACCTGTCATCACCACATCATATTTTTTTAGATTTGAAGCAGTTAAATCCTTTTCTGCTAGGAAGTCCACCTCATATCCCATTTGTCTTAAACCTTCCGGTACTTTATCACCTGCGCCCTTGATGTAGCCTAAGCGATTCCCTTTCTTGACAAAGTCGATGTGTAACAAACTCAGATTAACCGGTGTGAAATAACGTTGGGTAGGAATATGGGCATATTCGATGGTATGTATTTCCAAAGAATCTACCCAATGTTCATTTCCAGAGGTGATATGCAATTGTAAATTAGAGCTTAGCTTACCTTCTTTTAAGCTCGTTTCTGTGAAAGAAATAGGCCATTCACGCTTTTCTCCTGATTTCATTCCCTCTTTTAAGACAATGGTAGTGAAAGAAGATTCGCCTGATTTAACTTCGATTTTACCTGGTTTCAAAGCGGCCATCGCAGTAATGGCAATTTGGATGTTCTTGGTAGCCTTGCTTCCCTTAGGTAACAAAACGACGTTTGAGCTTAAGCTAAATACCGTTTTAGGGCTAATGGTGATAGGTTGTTGAATTTCACCTTTTACCGGATCGATAATCAATTCTTGCACAGGTTTCTCCATACTGAATTCTTCTCCCTGAATAGTGAATTTTGCGGAGGCTAGGTAAGCAGGATCTACGCGCGCCTGACCTATTTTTTGTTGGTTATCCACATTAAAGTGTCCAGTTGCTTTGGTTTGCTGAATCCAATAAGGTTGTGTTATGGCTGCGGAGGCCGTGATACTGCGCTGTAACGGGTATTTTTTATAGGGCTGTATTTTACCTGCAAATGTGGTGTCTTGTCCTGCGAATGAAACAACTACATTCTCCACCGATATAGGCGAACGAACGATAAATTCGGTCTTAATGGGTAGTTTTTCACCTGTTGCAATAATTCCTTTTGTAGTTGTAGCGCCTAAGTAAATTCCAGCTGCTTGAACCACCCAAGCATCGATTTCTGCTATTTTCTTCTGCGTCCATGAACTAGATGGAAGTCCTTTTATTGCCTTTTTGAGTCCGATTAAGGCCGAAATACTTTCGTATGGTTTCGACGGATTATAAGCTGCAATAATAGGCGTGATTAATTCATCGATACTCGGATTTACTCGATTCCAAGTAGCATCCACCCCATCCCACAAGTTTTCTTTAGGAGCATCTCCACCAAGTGTAGCGAAATATTCAGTGCTTCTGCCACGATCCACGGCAAAACCAAAACCCTGTGACTTGTGCTGGCTTCTACTGAAAGCAGCTAATTCACCTGTGCTTTGGCCTAAAAATGGTAAGTAATCCCCTATATCTACCTTAAATTGAGAATCACTAATAGTTGAATTTCCTGGGGAACCCGGAAAACGGAAGGTATTCCATAAAAGTCGTTTAGCCTGCCAAACGTCCACCCCTTGTTTCAATTGTTCCGGGAACATCTTAGGATCTGCAGCCGCTTTATAGGCTTCGATCGCAAGTGCCGCAGAGGCCGAGTGATGACCGTGGCCGGCTCTTGCATCTGGTGGAAAACGAGTAAATATGATGTCTGGGCGAGTTTTACGGATCACCCATACTAAATCGGAAAGAATTAAATTCTTATCCCAAAACCCTAAAGCCTCATCTGTTGATTTAGAAAAGCCAAAATCAAAGGCACGCGAAAAGTATTGATTCGCCCCATCGATTCGTCGAGCCGCTAACAATTCTTGGGTTCTTATCAATCCTAATGGAACACCTTGTTCATCCCCTATCAGGTTTTGACCACCATCTCCTCTGGTACAAGCAAAATAATTTGTTTCCCAAAGTTGTTGTTGGGCAAACCAGGTTAACATATGCGTACTTTCATCATCAGGATGTGCTGCCACGTGTAAAACGGAGCCTAATACACGTAATTTTTTCAAGTCTTCGCCTAATTGTGCAGCATTTCGCTGTTGAGATAAGGCAGGGAAAGCCAATAGGGCTAATAAGATTAATTTTTTCATTAGTTTAACAGGTTTCGGTTCCAAGGTTCACGGTATTTTCTAGCTAGTAATGTAGTAGCTTCGGGGTCATTTATGACTGTTTTTGTGGTAGGATCATAGGAAAGTGGTCGGCCTAATTTCATTGAAAGATTAGCTAGAATACAAGAAGCTGTTGAAATATGACCTTCTGAGATATCTGCAACGGGTTGAGTACTTTTATCTATTGCTGCTAAAAAGTCCAACATATGTAATCGAGTTGCAGGTGCCGCGTTTAATTCGATTCTTTCTTCTTTTAAATCTTCTGGGTATTTTTCCTTTTCATAGACTACATCCATATGCAATTTCTCTGCCTTCGAATCCGAAGGTGTAAAATCATATTTCATGGTACTCATTCGCAGCGTTCCTTTCTCCCCGTAAATAGTTAATCCCCATGGATATTCAGGATCAGGTGCTGTTCCCCAGGTTCTATGTTGCCAAACACAATTGAGGCCATTGTATTCAAATACGGCTGTTTGTGTATCTGATATATTTGATTTTCCTTCTTTTTGGACATAAATACCCCCTTCTGAACTCACTCGATTAGGCCAGCCTAAATTCAGCATCCAGCGAGCGGTATCAAACATATGAACGCACATATCTCCTACAATTCCGTTTCCATATTCTTCAAATGTCCTCCACCAACGTGTATGAGGAATTCCATCAAAGGGGCGCAGTGGTGCTGGACCTGTCCACAATTCATAGTCAAAATAATCTGGAACGGTTTGTAATGGAGGATTTCCATTATTACGCATATGGTAATAGCAGTACATTTCAACGTGAGCTACCTTACCAAGTAACCCTTTTTCAACGATTTCTTTTTTTGCATGAATCAGGTGGGGTGTACTTTTTCTTTGTGTACCTACCTGAACCGTTTTGCCATATTTTCGAGCAGCGGCCACCATTGCTTCTCCTTCTAATACATCAACAGAAATAGGCTTTTGAACATAGACGTGTGCACCTGCTTTCACGGCATCAATCATTTGTAAAGCATGCCAATGATCTGGGCTTCCCACGATGGCAATGTCTACTTCATTTTCTTTTAATAATTGGCGGTAATCGCCGTATAATTTAGGTGTTTTACGTGATTTTTGTCTAGCAGCTACTAATTTTCCAGCTTCGGATAACTGATGCCTGTCTGGGTCACAAAGTGCAACCACTTCCACTGGGGCGACTTGCATAAGTCTAAACAAATCATTTTTTCCATACCAGCCCGTCCCTATTAAAGCTACTCTATATGGTCTGGATGGGTTCACTAAATCTAATCCATATGCACCAAAAGTTGATAATGCCAATGCGGCTGAAGCGCCTTTCATGAAATGTCGGCGATTAATGTTGAAATTTTCCATAGGTTTAAATTTCATTAAAGATATCGATTATTTATAAAAAAATAAACCGCCTTTGCGGGGCGGTTTATCATTTCAGTAGGTAATCCTTTGGACTTAGTCGCGACTGCGTTGCTTAGTCGTCCTTTGGAATATTAATCCTTTTTCCTTTTCATTGCTGCAGCCTTATGACCCGAGAGAGATTCATGGGATTCAAGACCAATTAGCGCGACTGAGCCACCATTCTGCTCGTATTCTAACTTGAATTGCTCTAAATTTTCCATAACCGAATGATCTACAAGGTGGGTTTTTGAAAGATCGATTGTCACCTGAAATCCAGCCGGCAAGGCCTCTAATTTTCGTTTGATACCCAAATAGTTCGAGAACACCGCTGCATCTGATATTTCAATTAAGTATTCATCTTCTGTGAAGGAAACCTCTGTAGGAGCACTGAAAATAGCTTTTATTGGTTTCCCATTGAATAAATTAACAAGGATTTCGGTTACGATACCAGCTCCTATACCTGCTAATAAATCAACCAATAAAGTGAAGAAAATCGTGACCAGGAAAATTAACAATTGCTCCTTCCCTTTTTCAAAGGTATGAATAAATACTTTCGGGTGGCTTAATTTAATTCCAACGGTAATTAACATCGCGGCTAATGCTGTATTAGGGATTAGCTCAATAAAACGAGCTGCTAAAAGTAGAAACGCTAAAATGAAAAATCCGTGGAAGAAGTTTGCCCACCTTGTTTTGGCCCCATTCGCAATATTTGCTGATGAACGAGCTACCTCTGAAATCATGGGTAAGCCCCCTAAAAAGGCAGCTAGGGTATTTCCGATTCCAATGGCAATTAAATCCTTATTGGCATTGGATTTACGTTTAAATGGATCTAGCATATCCATTGCTTTCACCGTCAAAAGCGATTCCAATGAACCTACTATGGCGAACATAATCACAAATTTGAAAAATATGCCCGTTTGAGCGAAACCGTCAAAGGAGGCATTTATTTTGATATTATCCAATAAATTTCCAATCTGAACTTGGGCATACTTGTGCTCTGGGGTTTGGAAATTCAGCCATAATTCTGCGGGAATGGCAATGGCTAAAACGATTAGCGGTGCCGGTACTTTTTTGATGATAGGATGCTTGATATACGGCCATCCTAACATGATGAGTAAGCTGATTGTTCCGATTAAGGTTGCCTTCGGATCCCCGTTAGCAATAAATTCAGGAATGGAAGCGAATAATTCCAAAGGTTCTTTCCCTTTAGCTAAGATCGGATTTACATCCAAAAATACGGGTATTTGCTTGCCTACGATGATCAAACCTATCGCCACTAACATGCCTTGAACGGCAGAAAGTGGGAAGAAATCCATCATTTTACCTAGTTTGAAAACTCCAAAAAGAATTTGAACTAAACCAGCTACCACCATAGCACCGAGCGCGAGGTGCCAGCCTTGTTCTCCGCCTCCAAATTCAGCCACAGATCCTGCTACAATGACAATTAATCCTGCTGCTGGTCCTTTAATCGTTAATCGTGACCCACTAAATAGACTGACTATAATACCCCCTATTATAGCGGTTAATAGTCCCATAATTGGAGGAAATTCGGAGGCTTTTGAAATACCTAAACTTAAAGGTAGAGCTAATAGGAAGACAATAAATCCAGAGGCTGCGTCTGATGCGAAGTTCTCTTTTAATCCGGCTAGGCCATCCTTAGGTAATTCTAAATTATTTTTCATCTGCTTTAGCATCCCAAAGTTATTAAAAATATCGCTTAGAAAATTAAGTATATGGCCATTATTACCCTGTTTGAAATAAAAAATTCCATAAAACCGTGGTCGATAGACTCGGTTTTATGGAATTTATAATGATTGTTTAATTAAATCTGAAAATTTTCCCTTTAAAAACTCGACTACTTCAAAGATGAGAGGTATTCCACCACATTTCTAATTTCTCTTTTGCTCATCAAGCTGCCCATCGGCGGCATACCAGATGGAAGGTTTTCTCTCGATTTTATACGCGATACAGGAATGCGTAAAGGTTCAGCATCATTTGTTTTCAGTTGGACGAGTTCATCCGTTTCTGAAATGATAGATCCTGAAACTTCTTGTCCATCTGTCAAGACAAAATTCGTGTTTCCATATCCTGGAGCGATGCGTGCACTCGGTTCGATGAGAGCCTGTAACAGTTGCTCTCTCGTTAATCGAGAGGCAATGCCCTTTAAGTTAGGACCCACATTGGTTCCTTCTCCACCTACGATATGACAACGCACGCATTGCACAGTTTGGTTATTATTAAATGTATTTCGTCCCTCTATAACAGAGCCCCCAAACAAGGCTTCTCTGAATTCATCTGTTAAGGTTCCTTTCACTTTTAGCGCATCTAATTTAGCAATTAGTTTCTCTTCATTCGTGGCTTCCACTGCTTCCATTAGGTCTAATTTAATACCTATTGGTAATTTGTTATCAACCATTTTTTCTATTAAATCGGCAAAAACGGCAGAGGTATTAGCCGGCTTCATTTTGGCCATACTTTGCAAAAGTGATTGTTGCTCCGATTGAGATCCCTTTTCAAAAATAGGCTTCGTAATGGCTGGCAAAGCAACTGCGCTTAATTCAATCTGATTTAAATTACTCAAGGCGATACCTCTAACATTTTTATCTTCATCATTCATTCCTTTTTCTAGCAAGGAAGCTAGTTTAGAGGAGTTTAATTCTGTCAAAGAACTTAATAATGCTGCTCTAACCTTTGCATTATTATGTTTTTGGAAAAGTTCTATCTGTGATTCCGTAAAATCCTTTAATTGCAACTCAGCAATTAACTTTGCCGTCGCAATTAACACATCCGGATTTTCTGAGGCTAAGAAGGACGGTATCTTAGATTGAATTCGAGCAATTACATCCGCTGGATTGCGATCTAATGGGCCTCTGTGGCGACCATCAACACGGTCCATAACCGAAGGATTAGCCCAAGAGCCTAAAGTTGCAATGGCCTCTGCGCGTAGAGCCTCAGAAATTCCTGTTCTTTCTGAATAAGCGATCAATAAATCAATCTCTTTCGCTGTTCCCACACGTAAGCAAGCATTGATCGCTCGGCGAATAATTACAGGATCACTTAATCGTGTATCTGCTAAACTGGCAGCTAATGCTGGTAAAGCAGCAGAAATCGATTCATCATCATTTATCGCTCTCGCTGCTTCAGCCACGATGTATTCGTCCGAATCGCGTAAGAAAGTTTGAATTCCAGGATGGGCTAAACGGCGTAAAACAAGGACCGCAGCGATACGCAAAGAACGATTAGGTGATTGTTGTAAAGCTAGTATAGGCTCTGCTTTTCCGATTCTGCTTAAAGCTAATACAGCCGCATGGCGGATATATACATCTTTATCTGCATTCGTTTCAATTTGCCTTAATAAAGCGGGAATCGCTTTTTCTGATTTAATTCGACCCAAGGCTTGCGCCGCAAAAAATGCCACTCTTGGATTAGCAGATCCAACTAATGGAATTAGTTGATCAGCAGCTGAGGCATCAAAAATATCTCCTAAGACCTTAGCAGCCTGTGCTATGATTTCTTCATCTGAATCAGTTAAAAGTGGCTGAATAGAGGCTGCAGATTTTAATTGGCCTAAACCCCAAATACCATGTACTCGAGCCAATTGATTCTCTTTTTGTTGAACCGCTTTTTCAAAAATAGCTGTCGCTTTTCTCTCCGCTAATTCATATTGAGCTTTTAATCGAACACGCTGGTCAGCGTAAAACAACAATTCATACAATTGAGTTAAACTCTGTTTTGCATAATCTTGTTGAATGTATTTCTTGGTTTGCTCGCGTTCTGCCTTCAAATCATTCTCTTTATCCTCCACATCGATTTTCCAGATACGACCATAGTTTTTCGTATCCCATCCAAAAATCCAATCTGAAGCATATAAAGCTCCTTCAGGACCAAAACGAATTCCAGTTGGTAAAATTCCTCTCACTACATCTTCCTCCGATTTGAAGTCGAAAGAGGCACCTTTAGGTTTTAGATCAAATGCCCAAATATGTGAGTTGTTCGCATTGCCCACAAACTCCACTAAGAAGAATTTATTAGTCCAGCGCTTCCCTAGGGCTGTTCCTGGGTTCCAAAGCATTCCGGTAGGTCCATTGTGGAAATTACGAATCGGTGGAATAATATAGGCTGCTTGACCTTCCCAACGAGGAACATAAAGTTTCTCATCCATCCAGACTTTGTACAAATTATTGCGAGGATCGGTATACTTTCCATATTGCCAATTCGAACGCCATCCAGCGTCAGAACCTTCTACGACATGAACTAAGCGTTCACTTTCACCCGGATGATCCCCATCGTTATCAGAGCTGATTAAATTACCATAGTTATCAAAAACGAATTCATGTGTATTACGCAAGCCACTTGCATATACCTCAAATTCGGATCCATCTGGATTTGATCTTACGATGACCCCTGAGTTTGGGTGCTTGTAATTCTTCCCATCTTTTGCGGTGATATTAGCTCCTATATCCCCTATTTGCCAATAAATTTTTCCATCTGGTCCTTCTGTTAAACCAGACATGCCATGACCTCCAAAACCAATGTGAACCGCATAGCCTGTTGAGATAGACTCTGGATTTGTCCATTGGCCTCCCTTATGTTTTAAACGCATTAAATCAGGTCCGATCGCCACAAAAGCATCTTTTTTACGTACTAATAAGCCACCCGCTACGTCTGTTACTTCTTCATTAAATCCGTTGAATACTCTTGTGGATTGATCTGCATACCCATCTCCGTTCAAATCCTCTACTTTGTAGATTTCTTCTTTCTCCACTTTTAAATCTAACCAGTCGTGTGAACCATCCCCATTCATATCTGCAAGCCAGGTATTTTTTGCAGAATTTTCAGGAGCGAAGGTGCGACGTAAAAATGCACGTCGATCTTCTACTGTTTGGAACCCAATAGATTCAGTCATCCAATCCCGATGGCCTCGAATGTCAAATTCTGATCCTTTATTTCTATTCGTTGAATTAACAAAAATGGCCCCTTTATCATCTACGGCTATAGCTACAGGATCTTGCAAAAGTGAGTCTGAAGCCCATAGATTTATTTTCAAACCTGGAATAATTTTTATGGGCTGCTTGTCTTTAATAGCTTTTGCATTTTCGACGACCTTACTCTGATCCTCTAAGATGATTTTATAGGTATCATCTTTGCCCTGTTTGCTACAAGACCATAGTGAAATAAAGGTGCAGGAATACAGTATTAAACGTTTCATAGGTATAATTAATTTTCTTCGTCCATCATACTTCGGCGTTGTTTGGCCGCCTGTTTGGTGGTTTTGAATCGGTAATTAAATGTCAAATTAAACGAGCGTAAACGCCCTTGAGATTCACCCCTAGTAAAGAATCCAGATCCATCTCTAGGATCAATTAAAGTTGATTCATAGCGGTTAATTCGCGAGTTAAAGATATCTAAAATACTTAAAGTTAATGTACCATTACCCTTCATAATATCTTTCGATGCTGATAAATCCATCCAAGCAATGTATCCTCGGGATCCTTGTGGAGTTAATTGTGGGGCTTCATAATTTGCCCGAATTTGAAAATCAGTCGCCCCTATTTTAATTCGAGAGCTATGTCTAGCGAACCAGGAATAGGTATCACTTTTGAAGGCAGCATTAATATTTGAAGCATCTGCGATGGCTCTGAAGGCATTGAAACTGAGGTCTGCTTTGTATGCTTTGGAAAAATTCCATGAGCTTGTAATTTCTATGCCCATCGATTTTTGATTGGATAAGTTAGCAGGCAAGGTCCTTGCAAAACCTAAGCTATCTACTGTTCTAAATCGTTCAATTTTGTCAAAGGTTTGGCGATAATACAGGGAGCTGCTTATGCTTCCTTGATCGAAGTATTTCAAGTGTCCTAAATCAAATGAATTGGTGAATTCGGGATTTAGATTCGGATTTCCAGAAAAGAAATTTCGGTTATCGGAGAAAGTAACAAATGGAGTTAAATCTCCATAAGTAGGCCTTCTAACCCGTCTTGAATAGCTTAACTGAAACGAATTATCAGGAGTGATTGTATAGGTAAAATGAGCACTAGGGAACAAATTGGCATAGTTTCTAGGGTTCTTCTCCTTCGTTTCTTCGAGTTCTGTTTGGATGTCTGTTGTTTCTGCTCTTAATCCGAATTGGTAGGAAAATTTCTTTACCTTACTTCCAAAAATTAAATAGGCTGCAGAAATATTTTCTTGGTAATTAAAAATATTATTCAGCCCCTGAACAACGGTAAAAATACCTGAAGGCTGCTGTTCTGTTACGATAAAATCGTTAATCATATTTCTGAAACTAGTACGCAGACCCATTTCCAGTTTAGCGTCTTTACCTATCGGATTTACATAATCTGCCTGAAGTATCCATTGGCGTTCAAATTCATCATTTAAGGCCTTTTGTACTAAGGAAAGTTCTTCAAAAGGAGATCCATCTGGCTTTTTCCCTATCTGAGTATACAATTGATCTGACCGCTCCCAATAATCTAAATAGCGCAAATCAGCCGTAAACTCTCGTCCTTTTTTTGCGTAGCTTTTTTTGAAAGTTAACGCATATTCTCCATTCGGTTCTGCTTCTTTTTCATCTTGTTGACGATACGTATCACTATAAAGTTTCGAAAGATTTTCGCGGTAATCTAAGTAAAAAAAGTCTGTGATACGTCTCACATCCGTACGTCTGTAGATGTAAGATGCCGTTAATATGGTTTTATCATTGAAGAAATAGTCAGCCCCTCCTCTTACGTTATTAACCAGTCCTGTGACGTTATTTGATGAATTTTGATTTAAATAATTTGTTTGTTTCCCCGTATAAACTTCTTGATAAATACGGTTTCTTCCAGGTGTTCTACGATAGAATGCGCCATAATTTATAAAGAAATTGAATTTGTTTTTACGGTAGTTAACGATGGCCGTTCCTCCAAAATTCTCCGGATATCCTGAAGTCGTTTCAATCGCACCATTAAACCCTTGGTTTTGGTTTTTCTTTAAAACGATATTAATAATACCAGCCATCCCTTCCGCTTCATAACGAGCGGATGGATTCGTGATGATTTCTACTTTATCGATCAGATTTCCTTGCAAGGATTGCAAGCCAGATGAACCATTTATTCCTGCTAGCGTAGAGGGTTTTCCATCGATCAAAATACGCACATTATCACTTCCACGCAGTTTTATGGCCCCCTCTGGATCCACCTGTATGGATGGTAAGTTTCCCAAAATTTCAGAGGCTGTTGCTCCTTTGTTCGCTAAGTCTGTACCTACATTGAATATTCGCTTGTCTAGATTGAGTTCCATGGAGGCTTTTTGGCCTTTTACCACTACCTCATTTAAGGTCTGATTGCTTTCTTTAACCGTAATATTACCTAGATTAATGGACGAATTAAAGGATTGATTAGCCATCTTCACGGCCTCATATCCTATACTTTCAATTAGAAGATCATACACGCCGGGAGACACTTCCAGCGTAAATTTGCCTTTTTCATTCCCGATCGTTCCTGATACTAAAGTAGCACCTTTAAAAAGACGAATACTTGAAAAAGGAACATTGACTTCCCCTTGAATCTTGATTTTTGTTTGACCAAATACGCTTGAAACGCAAAATAAGAGTAGTATCGGAAGAAGCCGAACAATTTTCATATACTAGGTTTAGAATTATCTTGTAAGATAGAAAGACAATTTTATATAGTTTATACCCCCCTGACCCGATTTTATTCTTATTTTTAGACTATTAACAACTGAATATGAAAAAAGCACTTCTCTTATTATTAATCTCCTTTGTGTGTTTAGCGAATCCTTATCAGGATCAGGCGAAAAGAGTCACTATTTACCGAGATCAATGGGGCATTCCACATATTTATGGTAAATCGGATGCTGATGCGGTTTTTGGCTTAATGTATGCGCAATGTGAAGATGATTTTGATCGTGTAGAAATGAATTACATTGAGAAATTAGGACGGATGTCGGAAATAAAAGGGGAAAAAGAACTCGCATATGACCTTTATATCAAGTTGTTGATTGATGAGAACGAGGCTAAGCAAGAATACAAAACGAGTCCTCTTTGGCTAAAAAAACTTCTCAATTCATACGCGGATGGGATCAATTATTATTTACAAAAGCACCCGGAGGTCAAACCCAGACTTATTACTCATTTCGAGCCTTGGTTTCCTTTGTTATGGACAGATGGGTCGATAGGCGCCATTTCAACTGGCGATGTGACGGAGCAAGAAACCGCTCGTTTTTATGGATTGTCCTCGCAAGTGGCAAGTGTAAAATACCAAAATCCAGACGAGAAATTAACGGGTTCAAACGGATTCGCTGTAGGTCCTTCCCTATCCAAATCTGGTAACTCAATGCTCTATATTAATCCACACGTCACCTTTTACTTCAGACCAGAGGTACACGTAGAGAGTGAAGAAGGACTTTCTGTCTACGGAGCTGTTACCTGGGGACAATTCTTTATTTATCAAGGTTTTAACCCATATAATGGCTGGATGCATACCTCCTCAGAAGTGGATGTAGCAGATGCTTATATAGAGACTACGCGCGAGCGGGATGGTCAGATGGAATACCTGTTAGATGGGAAATGGATTCCTTTCAAAACGAAATGGATCACGCTGGGTTCTAGAAAAATCAAAACGTATTTTAATCACCGAGGCCCTGTTTTAGCCGCTAGAAATGGCCAATGGATTTCGGTTCGCTCGTACAACCGGGCAAGAAAGAGTTTAGTCCAAAGTTGGTTACGCACGAAAACCAAAGGCTTCGCTGACTTCAAGCGTGTGATGGAAATGCGTGCAAATACGTCTAATAACACGGTTTATGCGGACAATAAAGGGAATACAGCTTATTGGCATGGTAATTATGTGCCACGAAGGAATCCAAAAATTGATTGGGGAGTGCCACAAGATGGTTCTACTTCGAAGAACGATTGGCAAGGATTACATAGCTTAGATGAAATAGTACACAGTTATAATCCGGCTTCTGGCTGGATTCAAAATTGTAACTCCACTCCTTTTACCGTTTCTGGTCCATCTAGTCCTCTTCGTTCTACTTATCCCGTCTATATGGCACCAGATGGAGAAAATTTCCGTGATCGAAACGCGGTTCGTCTGTTTTCTCAAACCGGTAAATTAGATCTTACCGAATTAATTGGGCTTGGATATGATCGTCGCTTACTGGCTTTTGAGGTTTTACTGCCCTCTTTACTACAGGCGATAGATGGCGAATCTGATTTACAAGAGGTCGCAAAAGAAATGAAAAATTGGGATTATAATGCCTCTACTACATCTATTGCTCAAACGATTGCAGTTCGCTGGGGTTTGAAAATAATGCCTAAAATTCCGAAAGCGATGCAGTTTGGAGGTGAAACGGATGTGGTTCAGAATATGGAAATCTATGCAAAAACAGGTTCACGTAATGAAATGCGTCAAGCCTTGAGAGACGTCTTAAAAGATTTAGAAAAAGATTTTGGAACCTGGCGTGTCGCGTGGGGTGATTTAAATCGTTTCCAGCGAATTTCGAATCAAGAGGTGATGCAGATGGACGATGCCAAGCCGAGTATCCCAGTGCCCTTCACGTCCTCCGCTTGGGGTCAGCTTCCTTCCTACACGAGCCGCCCTATTCAAGGTTCCAAAAAATGGTACGGGGTGAATGGGAATAGCTTTATTGCTGCTGTGGAATTTGGCCCTAAAATCAAGGCTTTTTCTCTTTTAGCAGGAGGTCAAAATGGTCATCCATCTTCCCCTCATTTTTTCGACCAAGGTAAAATGTACTCAGAAGGTCAATTTAAAGAGGTTTATTTTTATAAATCAGATGTTTTGAAGCATTCCGTGACTTCCTATCATCCTTAATTGTTTGTATATTTAAACCTAAATTTTAACCAATGCCTAATCAGATACAAGCCGGATTCGAATTTGAAGCTATATTTCAAGAGGCTGCGATAGGTATCATTGTCACGAACTCCCAATTCGAGATACTCTTATCGAATAAGTTTGCAGATAATCTCTTTGGTTATGGTATGAATGAATTATTAGGGGAGAATATTTCCCTACTGATTCCGAATCACTTAAAAGAAAGACATCATGGACATTTAACTAATTTAGGCCACGAAAAACCGATTTCTCGCCCCATGGGTATTGGCTTAGATTTGAAGGCCAAACGTAAAGACGGTTCTCTATTCCCCATCGAAATTTCCTTATCACATTTTAAAGCGAGCGATAGCATGCATTATATTGCTTTTGTTAGTGATGTGACTTTGAAACGTAAAGTGGAGATGGAGTTAATTTTGAAGAATCAACAAATTAATCAGTTAAATGAAACGCTCGAGCAAGAAGTAGCCGCAAGAACACAGGCTCTTCAAAATACGCTGGATAAGTTAGAAATTAACACGAAGGAATTAGAGCAATCTTTGGCAAAAGAAAAGGTATTAGGGGACTTAAAGACTAGATTCGTGTCGATGGCCTCCCACGAATTCAGAACCCCTTTAACTTCCATATTAGGTTCGGCGACGCTAATTGAGAAATATACCCAAGCGGAAGATCAGCAAAAACGCGAGCAACATATTAATCGGATTAAATCTTCTGTGAGTCATTTGACCGAAATTCTGGAAGAATTTTTGTCGGTAGGTAAATTAGAGGATGGTAAATTAGAAGTTCATCCTGTTGAGTTTTCCATTCGCGCATTTATCAATGATATTTTAACTGACTTTAGCACCTATAATCAGGCGATTCGATTAGAGATTCTAGCAGATTTTTCTTGCTTTCAGGACGCTTCCATACTTCGCAAAGTCATATTTAATGGACTATCTAACGCTTTGAAATTCTCGCAGAAAGAAGTGCTTATATCCGTTTTTTTAGAAGGATCGCAAGTTTTAATTACCATTAAAGACCAAGGAATTGGAATTAGCGAGGAAGATCAGAAACATTTATTTGAACGCTTCTTTCGAGGAGGAAATGCTACGGTGATACAAGGAACTGGTTTAGGTTTGCACTTAGTAGATCGGTATATGCGTTTAATCGGCGGAACGGTTGAAATTAAGAGTGAGTTAAATCAGGGTACAGAACTACGAATTAAATTCCCTAAGAAATAGAACTATGAGCAAGCGGATATTAATTATTGAGGATAGTGTGGATATTCGGGAGAATACTGCAGAATTATTAGCGTTATCAGGTTTCACTGTGGAAACGGCTTCAGATGGACTAGAAGGTGTTCGATTAGCCCGGACTTGGAGTCCAGATTTGGTTATCTGCGATATAATGATGCCTAATTTAGATGGATTTGGTGTTTTGCAGGTATTCTCTAGTCAAGAAAACTTGGCTTCGATTCCGTTTATTTTTTTAACTGCCAAAACCGACCGGGCAGATATGCGCAAAGGCATGGAAATGGGCGCGGATGATTATTTGACGAAGCCATTTCAAGAGGTAGAGTTGTTGCGTGCTATTGAGGCGCGTTTAAAGAAGTCTAAAACACCTAGCCCATTATCAAATTCTATTTCAGATGTCACAGATGTACATGAGGCATTAGCTTTTTTAGATCTGCCTACTTGGACAGGTGAAAAGAAGATCCAAACGCACGCAAAAAAGCAAGTTATCTATTCAGAGGGTGATCATCCCATTCGTTTATATTATTTGGCCAAAGGAAAGGTGAAAACCTATCACACGAATAAAGACGGCAAGTATTTCATCACCTCTTTTGTTCAGGAAGGAGAATTTTTTGGTTTTGTCGACATTTTGGAGAATCAAGCCTATCGTGAGAGTGCAGAGGCTTTAGAAGAGACTCAAGTTTTGAGCGTTTCTTCAGCCGATTTTTTACATAGAATCAAGGAAAATATACATTTGGAGGTCTTCTTTAGAAAAGCACTAACTTCTTATCTGCTTAAAAATGAAAAGCTTTTAGTTGAAATGGCTTACCAAAGTCTCAGAATGCGCGTCGCTATGGTTTTGGTTGAGTTAGCTGACACCTATGGAAAAAGTCATTCTGAGCCCCTGGTGATTAAATTATCCAGAGAAGATTTAGCCTCTCGCGTGGGAACAGCCACTGAATCGGTTATCAGAACGCTGAGTGACTTTAAAAAAGAAGGTTATTTGGATGTCAAAGGGGGCGAAATGACACTAAAAAACATCGAAGGTCTCGCGAAACTAAAATATTAATTGAACGGATGACAAATAATCGGACTCAGGCTTGAATGAGCTAAATAGCTTGAATACGCCATGCCAATTCCCCAAGCACCTCTAAACAAGAGTACACCCGCTACGACCCAGCCTACGTATTGAAAAGCAGGCAGTTTCTTTAATTTTCCTGCTCCCCAAAGATATATTTGCAACGCGGGCAATGTCGCAATTCCGAGTAAAATCATGCTGAAAGAACCATAAAGAGGATTTGGTTGAATTAAAGCTACACTTAAACCAGCTACGACGAGTCCACAAGGCAATAGTCCATTGGCCATCCCCAACACAAAATAGCCACTAGGCCCCATTTTCGCCCCTAATTTCTGTAGCTTTTTGCCTAGGTGTTGATGTAAAAATGCAAGTGGACCTTCTCCTATGTTTTGGCTAATTAATAGCAAAATTACCATTCCAGCTAGTAGGTAATAATAGGACCATAAAGTAGGGAATAGCCATATGGAGCCTATGCCAGCGACAAGATAGCCTAGAATGCCATACATAAATATTCTCCCCAATGGATATAAAATCATTCTTGCTGGAGATTTTCCACGCGAGTTAATTTGGGCCACGATGGGACCGCACATGGCAAAACAATGCCAGCTGCCCGCTAATCCAATAAGAAAGGTATAATACCAGGTGTACATTAGTGGACTACAATTCGTTGTTCATTTACATAGCTTTTACCCTCTTTTTTCCATTGTAGGCTTACATTCCAAGGGCCTTTAATGAGGAAGTCCGTGTTTACGGAGGCTAGCCCAGCTGTATCAGCAGTGATTTCAATAGTTTTATCTAAAGACGCATTCGAAGGACGGTAAAAGACCAGCTTGCCTTTGCTTACCCCAGCAGGGAATTGAATTTTGGCTTGTTGGAAATCTGTTGAATACTCCCATGTAGCCTTTACCGCTAATGCGGATGTTTGTTCTCGTTCTTTGATTTTTTGCTGAAATGCCTGTCCGTCGGCATAGTAGTTTTTGCCTACTAATTCGATGGATTCTTTGGACATATGTACATAAAAATAGGCCATAAATGTCCCAAAAAGCACAAAGGTGACAATAATTCCATGTCCCCAGTTAAAGCTGAATTTATTCATCAGGTTGTATAAAGCTAGTTTTGATTATCTCTTTTTTTCCGCTGGTTTCGGTAATCGATACTGGTACTTTTTCGCCATTCCTCCATTTTCCTAATTTAATCCGCAAGAAGAACTCCCCTTTCGCCATTTTTCCGGGGTTTACTTGATTAATTGGTTTACCCACCCAAATAATTTGAAAAGCCTCCGGAGCATCAATTCTGAAGCTTTGCTTTTCCATGGACTTATTCAATACCTTCATTTGGTATAAATTACTTACCTCGTTCCTTTTTTCATCCACCTGGAATATCATACCAGGAGTTCGTAATAAGGTTGTTTCAAAGTTCGTTCGCGTAATTAATAAATAAGCGAGACCAGCAATTATCAAAGCTAAAACAGCACTATAAGCACCGATGCGCATGGTAAATTTCAGTTTTTGGCCTGAATTAACGCCATTTAAGGAGTCATAGCGGATTAAACCTTTGGGTTGATGGGTTTTCTCCATCACCGTGTCACAGGCATCTATGCAGGATGTACAGCCAATGCATTCTAATTGATTGCTTCCATTTCTAATATCAATTCCTGTAGGGCAAACTCGAACGCACCAATGGCAATCGATACAGGCGCCCTTCTCCTCTCCTTTTCCACGTGGTTCTCCCCTCTTGTGATCGTATTGGACTAGAATTGAATTGTTGTCTAATAAGACCCCTTGTAATCGTCCATAAGGGCATATAACCATGCAAACCATTTCCCTAAAACGGGCAAAAACGAAGTAAAAGACACCTGTAAAAAGAATGATGGCTACTAATCCGTTTAAATGATCTAGAGGAGATTCTGTTACAAGTTTTAACCACTCTCTTTTGCTGATGATATACATCAAAAAGGTATTGGCGATGGCGAAAGACAGCAGGACGAACAAGGTGTGTTTTATGCTCCTTTTTGCTATTTTTTCAGCTGTCCAGGGAGCCGCTGCCAGCTTTCGCTGTGCCTTATCATCCCCCTCAATCCAATATTCGATTTTACGAAATAGCATTTCCATAAAAATGGTCTGCGGGCAAGCCCAACCACACCAAATACGCCCAAAAAGTACCGTAAACAAACTGATAAACAACAAGAAAGCGACGAGGCCTAAAGCCACTAGATGGAAATCTTGAGGAAAAAAGGGAACTCCCCAAAAGATAAATTTACGCTCTACAACATTAAATAGAAAAATCGGATTCCCTTTGTACTCTAACCAAGGTATACCAAACAACAAGGTTAATAAAAGATAAGAGAAATAGGTTCTAAGGCGATAAAATTGACCAATGATTCGACCTGGATAAATCCATAACCGTTTACCATCCTTTGTTTGGTTATACAAATGGTTTCGGTAATCATCATTATCAACATTGAAAGTAGACATAAAAAAAGAGGGTCCGTTGCCGGACCCCTTAAAATTTAGAATGGAGACTTTTCTCGGCAGGTACTAATTCCAAAAGGTTTATATAATAAACACACTCGGATGATTCCAGTTAGGGCAATAACAGCAGCTACAATGTAAACGGTTAAGGCTAGATTAGCTGGAATGATTTTAGCATAGGCTAAAATGGCTAATGCGACTGCGATCGCTAATCGAAAGATGCGATCCATTTTTCCAATGTTCTTTTTCATAATTAGGGTGATTTAGTTTCTGTTCCTTGTGGTTCTTTCGCACCTGGAGGGTTAGTTCCTTGAAGCGTCAGAATATAAGAGGCAACTTTCTGGATTTGTAATGGATTTAAAGTCTTATTCCAAGCGATCATCCCCTTTTCTGGAACTCCATGGGTGATTGTCTTAAATATATCCTTTACATCCCCACCGTGGATCCAAAACTTATCCGTTAAGTTGGGTCCTACGCCTCCCTGCCCCTTATCTCCGTGACAAGCTACGCAATTTGTTGAATAAATTTGAGCTCCCTCTGTTAAATCTTTCCCCTCTTTTAACACCGTAACATTATCCTCATTCACCGAGTTAGCAAACTTTTTCATAAACTCCTCGCGTACTTTTTCAGCAATAGCTACTTCATTTTTGTATTCTGTTTCTTGGATATTGCCATCTTGGTAAACGTGGTAGTAAGCTCCATAAATCACCGCAAATAAAATGGTTAAATAGAACAAATACATGAACCAAGGCGGTGTAGGATTATCTAATTCTGCGATGCCATCGTATGTATGATCCATTAATAGCTCTTTCTCTTTTTCTAGCGGTTTTAATCCGGTGAAACCATTCCACCAACTTTGCTTTTCAGCGCTAGCTGGAGCTGCTTGATCAGCTAGTTTTTTCAAGGTCACCTGTAATTGAAGTGTAACCACTAAAATGACAACCCCGGTGATCAGGATCATACTTACTAACCAAATTTCAATGACATTAACTGACATAGTATTACGATTTTAATTGCTCATTTAGGTTATTTCCTTCATTGAAAGGCATTTGTTCCATTTCAACGAGGTGCTTTTTGTCCATCCAAATCAAGTAGATGCCCACTAAGATGAAGAAGGTTAAAAAAGTTAAAAGCGAGAAAATTAAATAATTATCTGCCCCGGGTATATTGGATATGAATTGCTTGAACATATAGCTATTTTTTAGAGATGTCGGTACCTAAACGTTGTAGATAGGCAATCAAGGCAATGATTTCTTTGTCCTCGCTTACTTTGATTTTCTCTCCGGCTAGATTCGCTTGAATCGCTTTCGCTTGCCTATTTAAATCTTTCACTGCATTACTTACTTCCTCTGTAGAATAAGGCACGCCTAATTTTTTCATGGCCGCTAATTTATCTTGTGTTTGAGACGTGTTTAACGACTGCTCCAGAAGCCAAGCGTAATTAGGCATAACAGATCCAGGAGACATACTGCTCGGCTCTCTCATATGGTGATAATGCCAAGAATCTGGATACTTCCCTCCTTCTCTATGCAAATCAGGTCCTGTACGCTTAGATCCCCAAAGGAATGGATGATCATACACAAACTCACCGGATTTAGAGAATTCACCGTAGCGTTCTGTTTCGCTTCTGAATGGACGAACTAACTGTGAGTGACAGCTCACACAACCTTCGCGGATGTAAATGTCGCGTCCCTCTAACTCTAATGAAGTATAAGGTTTAACGGATTCAATTGTAGGTACGTTTGATTTGACCATAAACGTAGGGACTAATTCAACTAATGAACCCACTAAGATCATTACCAAAGAGGCAACTAATAATTGTATAGGCCGTTTTTCAATCCAACGGTGCCAATGGCCATCGCTTTCGTGTTTTTCCTCGATGATCGCTAATGGAGCAGCTTCCGCTTTTTCATTAGCTAATAATGTTCCTTTAGACATAGTCTTGAACAAGTTGAAGGCCATTAAAATCGCTCCTGTTAAGTATAAGGTGCCTCCAAATGCGCGCATCATGTGCATGGGTAATAATTGCAACGTGGTATCTAAGAAATTACCATACTGCAAGGTTCCTTCAGCGGTAAATTGCTTCCACATCATCCCTTGCGTGAATCCAGAGATATACATCGGGATAGCATAAAAGGCGATACCGATGGTGCCTATCCAAAAGTGTGTTTTGACTAATTTTTCTGAATAGATTGTTGTCTGGAAGATTCTAGGGAAAAGCCAGTACAACATGGCGAAGGTTAAGAATCCATTCCATCCTAAGGCTCCTACGTGTACGTGAGCAACGATCCAGTCCGTAAAGTGGGCAATGGCATTGATGTTTTTCAAAGACAACATGGGTCCCTCGAAAGTTGCCATACCATAACAGGTAATACCAACGACCATAAATTTCAAAATTGTATTTTCTCGCACTTGATCCCAAGCTCCTCTCAAGGTTAAAAGTCCATTGATCATACCACCCCATGAAGGTGCAATCAGCATGATAGAGAATACGACCCCTAAGGATTGAGCCCAATCAGGCAAAGATGAATACAATAAATGGTGAGGTCCCGCCCAGATGTAGATAAAGATCAAGGCCCAAAAGTGTAGAATAGAAAGTCGGTAGGAATAAACGGGACGATTCGCCATTTTTGGCAAGAAATAATACATCATTCCTAGGAATGGAGTGGTTAAGAAAAAAGCCACGGCATTGTGTCCATACCACCACTGAATCAACGCATCCTGAACGCCGGCATAGACATAATAGGACTTAAATAGGGAGATAGGAAGTTGAACGGAGTTTGTAAGGTGCAACACCGCCACTGTAATAAATGTCGCGATATAGAACCAAATAGCTACATATAGATGGCGCTCTCTTCTTTTGAAAATCGTTCCAAACATGTTAATACCAAAAGCGACCCAAACCAGCGTAATCGCAATGTCAATGGGCCATTCTAGTTCTGCATATTCGTGGGATGTTGTTATACCTAAAGGTAAAGTGATAGCCGCTGCAACGATGATTAATTGCCAACCCCAAAAATGGAAATTGGACAAAAAATCACTGAACATTCTAGCTTTTAAAAGACGCTGTAAAGAATAATAAATGCCGGCAAAAATGGCATTTCCCACAAAGGCAAAAATTACGGCATTTGTATGTAGCGGTCGAATTCTGCCAAATGTTCCGTATTGAGTTAAATTCCAAGAGGGGGCAAATAGTTGAGTAGCAATGATGACACCGACTAACATGCCGATAACACCCCAAAGTATCGTGGCTAGAGAGAAGTTGCGAACAATTTTATTGTCGTAGTAAAATTGCTCTAATGAGGTAGCATTTGTGCTCATAGAATTTTTGTTTTTTCGTCTTCGTTTAAAATGCGCATGGCCGGAGTGATTAAATCATCCTGCTGTCCCGTCCTAATTGACCAAACAAAGGCAATCACGAAACCTATTGCCATAAAAAGGCTCAATCCAATCATTAGGTACATTATTTCCATGGCCAGCTATTTTTATTTGTTGCAATTTCGAAGAATAGGTTCAATGAAAACCTGACATTCGTCAACTTAAATTCTGATCTTATGCCGTGTTAGTTTTTTGCCCCTCCAATTCATCCCTACGTTTGCAATGACCAGCATACTGATGGAATTAACGGGCATTAATACGGCTGCAATCAATGGATATAAATTACCTTGAATTGCATAGCTTAATCCGATGCCATTATAGACGAGTGAAAGCAAAAAGCTAGCTTTGATGAGTTGTAAGCCAAATTTGGTGTAGTTTAAATAAAGCATTAATTGTGGTAATGCTGACCCCTTCAATATCGCATCGGATGAAGGCGTAAAATGTAGGTGATCATCGGAAACAGCAATGCCTACATGAGCCTGCTTTAAGGCCCCTGCATCATTCAAACCATCCCCTATCATGGCTACCCTTTTACCCTGTTTTTGTAGCTCTTTAATGTAATCCATTTTTTCCAAAGGACTGCATTCGAATTTCACTCGATCTTTATTATCGAACCAATCCAACAGATGTGTTGCGTGCTCTTTTTTATCCCCTGAAATCAAATGAATCTCATATTGATGTCTGAGTTGATGTAGCAATCCCTCAATACCAGGCCTATTTTCCCATGGGAACTCTAGAAAACCCATTGGTTCCAGGTTAATTGAAATATATAAGCGCGTTTCAGAAATAATAAGTCCTTCAGGAGTATTTGCCTGGTTTTGTGTGAATTTGGCACTGCCTATTTGGATAAATAATTCTCCAAAATAGGCTTCTAAGCCTTTCCCTGTCACCTCTTTGAATTGCTGTAACGGAATGATTGATCGACTTTTAAGGAATTTTTTAACCTGCTTCGATAAAGGATGAGTAGATTGGAAGACAAGTGAATAAATGGCGTTCCATTCTTCCTCGCTTAGCTCACGATTAAGTTGAATATTTGGCTCTTTTTGACTTTGTAAGGTTAGCGTTCCAGTTTTATCAAATACCAAGGTATCTACTTGTGCCATCCGTTCGAAAGCCTGAATATTCTTCACGAAGAAGTGGTTTTTAGCTAACCAACGAATACCATGACCTAGTGCGAATGGGTAAGAGACGGCTAAAGCACAAGGACAAGCAATGACCAGAATACTCACGACTGCATTTGCCCAACGGTTTTGGTCTACGATTGACCAATAAATTCCTGTTACAATCGCTAAACTTATAAGAATGATTGTAAAATAGAAGCCGACTTGGTTCGCAAAATTCTCCCAGTTTTCGGCTTTGTGGTTCGGATCCTTAAAGGCTTGCTGCTCCCAAAGTTGCGTTAAGTGACTCTGATTTAACTCTTTACTGATTTGTATTTCAATGGCTTCTCCTTTGTGTTTTCCTCCTGCATAAATGGATTGCCCGGCCTCTATAGTAATCAATTCACTTTCCCCCGTCACAAAACTATAATCCATCTCGCTTTTCCCTTTTAACAAATAGGCATCTGCTGGGATGATTTCTTGATTTCGGATACGTAGCCTATCCCCTATTTTGACCTCTTCTAAAGGCGCGGTAATTTCTGTTCCGCGTATGATTTTTGTGACGATTAGTGGAAAATAGGCCTTATAATTACGCTCAAAGGAGAGAAAGTCAAATGATTTTTGTTGAAACCACTTCCCTATCAATAAAAAGAAAATCAATCCAGAAACAGAATCAATGTAGCCGGCGCCCGTATGTGTTAGAATCTCAAAGGCACTACGGCTATAACCTACGAGAATGCCCAATAAAATGGGTAATTCAATGGTCATCTTGCCCAGCTTTAGATGTGTATACACATTGAGGAAATAGTCTGATCCTGAATAAAATACGGCCACAGTTCCTAAGGCTAAATTTAGATACCCAAATAACTGTTGAAGTGAGCTATCTTCAATGCCTAAGTATTCAGGAAAACTAAATAACATCGCATTGCCGGCACAAAATCCAGCGATGCCTAATTGAAGAAAAAGGTGTTTTTGATCTTTGTTTTGTGGTTTTTTATCCTCATTCGAAATATGGGGTTCGTAGCCTAAACGGGATATCAGGCTTGCCAGGTCGCCTAAACTTAATTGATCCTCTTTGAACCAAACTGTTAAATCCTTCTTACCAAAATTTAAATTTGTTTTAATGATATTAGGATTCAGTTTTTGCAAATTCTCTAATAAATACAAGCATGATCGGCAGTGAATGGCGGGTAAATGAAAGCTTACTTTGGAAAATGCTGAATTAGAAAAAGTAATCAATCGATCACGAAATGCCGCATTATTCAGGAAGTCAAAACTCTTTTCCGAAGGAGAAATGCCGGGATTAATGTCACATTCATAATAAGCTGCTAATTGGTAATCATTTAACAATTCAAACACTTGTTCGCATCCATGACAGCAAAATATTTTGTCATGCTTCTCAATCGGATGTTCATCACAGACATCTCCGCAATGAAAGCAAATTTGATCTTTCGCAATAAGCGGCGCTTCTAGGATTTCTGAGTACATATTTTCTGGATAATGTCTCAAATTTCCGATGAATGGGGATTGATTTAGATGATAAATACTAGTTTGAAAACTGATCAATGTCAGTAATTAAGCTAAATAGTCCCGGTACTTTCGCATTGTCAAATAAGCCCATGAACGATTTTTTAGATACAGAACGAAAAGTGCTAGCTAGCGGAATCGAACTTCGCTATTTGCCTGATGAGTATTTGTTTAGGCAAGGCCAAAAAGCAGAATTCGTATTTTACCTCCAAGAGGGAAGCTTGCTATTAGAAAGTCCACTTGGATTTGTTACAATTGACAAGAAAGGTGTTTTTGTGGGAATAGAAGAGGCTATTGAGTCGAAAAAACATATTTATTCAGCCATGACTTCTAGTTATGCGCAGTTCTTGGTTTTTGAGCGGAAGTATTTTCAGCTACTAATCGATGAATTCGATTTAGCTCTGCCCTATTTTGAGTTAAAGAAAGCGGAGTTTAATGAACTTTTACACAAGGTTCAACCGAATTACGCAACGGTTTAAGGGTTTTAGAGTGGTATTTAATTGGGTCTCGGCTCCCTTTTGCTTTTAGCGGAAGGGAGCTTTATGTTAGCGGACTATCCTTCTCTTTTTTCAACGTGTTGTACACTAATCTGTCTGTAAACCCATTCAGCCATTTGTTCAAGAAAACGGTCAATTTGCCTTGCAAGGTTAAAACGAGGGTTTTCTTTTTAGCTTCGTAAGCTTGTGCAATTCGAACCGCCACTTCCTCAGCAGACATCATTTCACCTTCATCACGCATCGTTTCTCCCGTGATTTTTCCTTCACTATTTAATGATGCCGCTCTGATATTTGATGCGGTGAATCCAGGACAAGCGATTAGGACATGAACGCCCGTTTCTAACAACTCAGTTCTCAAAGCTTCTAGGAATCCATTCATCGCGAATTTAGAAGCTGAATAGCCAGTTCTTACGGGCAATCCGCGGTAACCGGCAATAGAAGAAATGCCAATGATTCCTCCTTTTACGGCCTTGATATAGGGTAACGCGGCATGTGTAGCATAGACCGTTCCCCAAAAATTAATATCCATCACTTGTTTCAGAACGGATATGTCTACCGTTTCAAACATGGATCGCATGGAGATGCCGGCATTATTGATTAATAGGTCGATACGCCCATAAAGTTCTATCACCTTCGTAACCATGGCCCGTGTTTGTTCTTCCGATGCAGAGTCACAAACAATACCTTTAGCGGAGATGCCTTGGGATTGTAATTCCGCTTCTGCAGCCAATAGATTCTGCTTATTTCTTCCGGTTATGATGATTTGAGCTCCTTTTCTGCCGTATTCAAAGGCTAAAGCTTTTCCGATTCCAGAACTAGCTCCCGTGATGATTACTACTTGATTCTTCATGTGAATTAATTTCATTGCGAAGTTAAGGTTTTATCTTGAATTGGTTGGCTTGCCCACATAAAGCCGTATTTTTGTGCACATTTTTAGCAGCATGAGTAAGAAAAAAGAAAAGAAAGCCCCTGTGGTGTTGGAACAAATTGCCATTTTGGATTTTGCCGCTGAGGCAAAGTGTATTGCCAAAGTGAACGATGAAGTGATTTTTGTACAAGGGGCAGTCGCTCCTGGTGATATCGCGGATTTACGCATTTTAAAGTCAAAGAAAAGCTTCAAGCAAGCTCAAGCCATTAACATTCAACCGCTTTCAAAGCACCGCACAGACGTGGCATGTAGTCACTTCGGTATTTGCGGTGGCTGTAAATGGCAACATGTTTCTTACGAATCCCAAACGGCTTTCAAAGCCCAGCAAGTCAAAGATAATCTGACGCGCATTGCTAAAGTAAAACTCCCCGATTTTCAGCCCATTCTAGGCTCGGAAGAGACTTATTATTACCGCAATAAACTTGAATTCACCTTTTCTTGTGCGCGTTGGCTTACGGAAGATGAAATTGGAAAGGAAGATTTAGGATCAATGAATGCACTAGGTTTCCACGTTCCAGGCCGTTTTGATAAGATTTTGCCTGTTGATCATTGCTACTTACAACCAGATCCATCGAATGCCATTCGAAACGGAGTTCGCGATTTTGCAGACGCAAATGGAATCTCTTACTATGAATTAAAAAACCAACAAGAAGGTGCTTTACGAAATTTAATCATCCGTAATACGGTTACCAACGAGTGGATGGTGACGGTTCAATTTGCTTACGCGACGGAAGTTGAAATTAAATCGGTTATGGAGTATTTGAAATCCTCATTTCCGATGATCACCTCTTTGAATTATGTGGTAAACCAGAAAGGAAATGACACCTTCCACGATTTAGAGGTTGTTTGCTACCACGGAAAACCCTTCATGGTAGAGATAATGGAGGATTTGAAGTTCCAAATAGGCCCAAAATCCTTCTTCCAAACCAACGCTAAACAAGCGCTTAAACTCTACCAATTAGTTCGTCAATACGCTGACTTACAAGGTAATGAAGTAGTTTATGATCTATACACTGGAACCGGAACGATTGGCTTATTTTTAGCGAAGTACGCTTCCAAAGTAGTAGGACTTGAATACGTCGAAATGGCCGTGGAAGATGCACGAATCAATGCGGAATTGAATGGCATTAAAAATGCTACTTTCTTCGCGGGAGACATGAAAAAAGTCTTAACAGAAGAATTCATTGCTATCCACGGAGCACCTGACGTAATAATTACGGATCCACCGCGTGCCGGAATGGACCTTGATGTAGTCAACCAAATTCTAGCCGTTAAACCTAAGAAGATTGTTTATGTTAGTTGCAACCCAGCTACGCAGGCACGTGATCTAGCTTTATTGGATGTGGCATATGAAGTGGATGTCGTTCATCCGGTGGATATGTTCCCTCAGACGCACCATGTGGAGAATATTGTGCGGTTGAAGTTAAAGCACAAAGAATAGAGCATAAAGCATAAATATGGAAGCAAAAAGGGCGATATATCGCCCTTTTTGTATTTCAGAAATGTATTCCCGAAGGGAATTCCAACTTTGTTCTTTTTGCTTTGTTCTTTGAACTTTATGTTTTAAAAATTGCGTCAGCAATTTTTAAAACGGAGTATTCAACGGATCATAATCCTCCGGCGGCAGGTTCATCTTGCTCCCTTTAAATACAGAGTCACTTCCTGATTCAAAAGCGGATGTTTGATCTCCAAGAGCACTTAAATCGAAATTTCCACCTTCATTATTTGAGAAAGGTTGGAAGTCAAGGTCACAATATTTCGTGAACTTGCCGATGAATTTCAGCCAAACATTGTCTAGGGAACCGGAACGGTTTTTGGCCATAATAATCTCTCCCATGCCTGTAATCGAATTTCCTTGATCATCCGCAGTAATACCATAGTATTCAGGACGGTAAATGAACATAACCTGATCAGCATCTTGCTCGATGGCTCCGGATTCACGAAGGTCAGAAAGTTGTGGTTTCTTATTACCGCCACGCGTCTCTGTGGAACGATTTAATTGAGATAGTGCGATAACGGGCACATCTAATTCTTTGGCTAATTGCTTCAAGGCACGAGAAATTTGGGCAATTTCTTGTTCCCGATTACCGCTGGCCCCTTTTCCTGAACTATCCCCGGTCATTAATTGTAAGTAATCGATGACGATGAGGTCGATGCCTTTTTGGGCTTTCAAACGACGACACTTCGCTCTTAATTCTAAGATAGATAGGGCTGGCGTGTCATCAATGAACATATTCGCCTCGAATAATTTATTGATCTTTGTGTGTAATTGCTGCCACTCGTGTGGTTCTAACTTCCCTTTACGGATTTTCTCTGCTTCAATTTCTGCCTCAGCTGAGATAATACGATTTACGAGCTGTACGGCACTCATTTCTAGTGAGAATAGCGCAACAGAGTGACCAAAATCTACCGCCGCATTTCTACAAGCTGACACGACAAATGCCGTTTTACCCATACCTGGACGTGCCGCGATGATAATAAGTTCTTGTCTTTGCCAGCCGGAAGTCAAGCGATCTAAATCCGTAAACCCAGATGGGATACCTGTCAAACCACTTTTTTGTAATTGTTTCTTTTCTAATTCATCCACCGCTTTCTTTAAAATATCCGACATACTCTCGTAATTCTTACGGATATTCGATTCGGCAATAGTGAAGAGCTCTTGCTCCATCTTATCTAGTAATTGAAAAACATCAGATGTGTCTTCATAAGATAAGCGCTGGATTTCAGAAGATATTTGGATAAGCTGACGCTTTAGATATTGCTCAATGATGATTCTAGCGTGGAATTCAACGTTAGATGTCGAACTTACCCGAGAGGTTAACTGAGCTAGATAACTTGTGCCTCCCGCTTTTTCTAGCGAACCATTTTGCTTCAAAAAGTTGTTAACGGTTAATAAGTCAACCGGTTGTGAAGCTTGGAATAAGCCTTGAATAGCCTCGAAAATTAATTGATGCCCTTCCTTGTAAAAAGTGGCTGGTCTTAATAATTCAATAACATTAGCTAGTGGCTCTTTTTCTAACATTAAAGCACCTAACAACGCTTCTTCTAAGTCAACGGCTTGTGGAGGTAACTTCCCTAGGCCTAGATCGCTTAAACGAGTAGGTCCTGACTGAGAACGTAGTCCAGCAGGGGACTGATTTCCTTTTTTATAAATGGATGAAGGGGTGTTAGATTCCATACCACAATTTTACGTTAAATTTTCAAAATTATCTTATTCTCGAAGGTATTAAATTTCAAGAATTTCTTATTTTTACCTCTGTACGATTTAAACCCATTCTTACTTGTTAGAAAAAATAATTTCCCTCTCAGAGGTCTCTCTAATCGACTTTTTAGGCGTAGCAAACGTTAATATCAATTTATTGATTCACGCCTTTCCTCAATCTAAAATCATAGCTCGTGGTGAGCAATTAACCGTTCGCGGTTCTAATGACCAAATTGCGCTGGTGGAAGCCATCGTTAACTCCTGCATTGCGCATTTAGAGAAGCACCATACTCTGTCCGAAAAGCATATGCAGACCTACATTGATGCCGTGTTAAATCCGACAGGTGAGGAAAAAGAGCAACCTTGGGTGGAGGATAAAGACGTACTTCTTTTTGGCAATAAAGGAATCGTTATTAAGGCCAAAACTCCTAATCAACGTAAACTCGTGGATGCCGCCACTGAGAATGATATTGTTTTCGCCATTGGACCAGCGGGTACAGGAAAAACGTATACTGCGGTAGCTTTAGCAGTAAAAGCGTTAAAGAATAAAGAGGTTAAGAAAATCATCATCACACGTCCTGCAGTAGAAGCAGGTGAAAATTTAGGTTTTCTTCCAGGAGATTTAAAGGAAAAAATTGATCCCTATTTGCGTCCTATTTATGACGCTTTGGATGATATGATTCCAGCGGAAAAATTGAAATTCTATTTAGAAAATCGCACGATTGAAATTGCACCTTTGGCCTACATGCGTGGCCGTACCCTAAATAAAGCATTTATTCTACTCGACGAAGCCCAAAACACCACTTCCATGCAAATGAAGATGTTTTTGACGCGTATGGGTATTCAATCGAAGACGATTATTACGGGTGATAAATCTCAAGTTGATTTACCTAAGAATCAAACATCAGGTCTAGGAGAAGCGGAACGTATCCTTTCAGGAATCAATGGAATTGCTTTTGTGGAATTAGATGGATCCGATGTGGTTCGTCACCGATTAGTGCGAAAAATCATCGAAGCCTATGGAAAGCAAGATAAATAGGATTATTCAGGCCATCAGTCCCGAAGAAATCGATCAAGTTTTCGCCATCAGGACGGAGGTTTTTGTCAAAGAGCAAAAGTGTCTTCCTTCTGAGGAATTTGATGAATTAGACGCCGTTGCGAAACATTACCTTTTACTAGAAAATGATATCCCAGTAGCAACTGGACGTTTCCGAAAAACCGAAAAAGGCATTAAGGTAGAGCGTATTGCCACTTTAGAAACAGCTAGAGGCAAAGGTTATGCCTCTTTAGTGGTGAACCATATTTTGGCTGAAGCCTCAGAAGCTTATCCTGATTGCGATTATTTCTACCTTCACGCACAGGTTTCTGTAATGCCGCTTTATGCTTCTTTAGGATTTAAACCCTATGGAGGGAGGTTTGTAGAGGCGGATATTGAGCATCAAGCGATGGATTTAAATCACAAAGAGCAAAGCAAAAAGAACAAAGATGGAATCGCCTGAGGCGATATATTTCATAAATACTAATAAAAAAGGGGCTCTAGGGCCCCTTTTTTAACAAACTTTGAACTTTGAACTTTGTGCTTTTAAAAGTAGCGAAGCTACTTAGAATGGTAAATCATCCCCACTCTCCGCCGCTAATGGAGGGAATTGGTATCCACCCGCTGCAGGAGTAGGCTCCACTCCTGCTGGAATCGAACCTGTGCGATCTAAACGATAAGCACGGATTTCAGTATACCAACGCTCGTTATATTCTCTTGATTCTACGTTGAATTGCACCTTTACGATTTCACCCTCTTGAACAGGTGATAAATCTTGTGTTTTGTCTCCCCAAACCGACATACAAACCTTCTTAGGGTATTGATCTTGTGTTTCGATCACGAATTCTTGCTTGATCCAGTTGGTACCATTTTTACCTGTTCCTGTAACCTCAGGTAATTTCTTGATTAATTTTCCGCTTATTTCTAAAGCCATTGTAACAATTTTTTGAGTTCTGTAATTGTTGGCAAGTAAGTAAATAATTGGTAATTTTACTAACCGTTTTTGGCGATGTGGTGAAATTGGTAGACACGCTACCTTGAGGTGGTAGTGCCGTTAAGGTTTGGGAGTTCGAATCTCCCCATCGTCACTTAATTTTTTGTTAAATCTGTAAATCATGTTGAAGATGAAACCTTACAGTGTATTGCTTTACTATAACTATACTCCTATCCCGAATCCGGAAGAGTACCGTGTAAAACATCACCTATTTTGTATTGAGAATAATCTTTTGGGGCGCATTATTGTGGCTGCTGAAGGATTGAATGGAACTGTTTCTGGGCTCAAAGCGGATTGTGATGCCTATATGAAGTGGCTTGAAAATGATCCCATTTTTGCGGGCACTGATTTTGATTTCAAAGTCGATTACCACGAAGCTCATACCTTTAACAAGTTGCATGTACGCGTGAAGAATGAAATCGTTCATTCTGATTTAGGGGTCGATCCACGTGTTAGAACAGGAAAACACTTGAAGCCCAAAGAATTCAAGCAATTATTGAAGAATGATCCGAATGTCGTTTTAGTCGATATGCGTTCGAATTATGAGCATGAATTAGGTCGTTTTAAAGGTGCCTATACCTTTGATATGGAGAATTTGCGTGATTTGCCTGATCACGTGCAAGAAATAGAGCATCTGAAGGACAAAAAGGTAATTACCTATTGTACGGGTGGGATTAAGTGTGAAAAAGCATCTGCTTATCTAATCGAAAAAGGATTTAAAGATGTGTATCAGTTGCATGGGGGCATCATTAAATATGGTTTAGAGGAAGGTGGTGAAGATTTTGATGGTTCCTGTTATGTGTTTGATAACCGGGTCGCGACAGCGGTGAATTTAGTTAATCCGGAGGTTGTATCTGAATGCCATGTATGCCAAACAAAATCGGATCACATGGTCAATTGTGCGAATCCGGAATGCAATGAGCATTTAGCGATTTGTCCCTCCTGCTTAAAAGAAATGGAGGGTGCTTGCTCGCAGGAATGCAAAAATCATCCGCGTAAGCGTCCATACAATGAGAAGGGTTATTATTCCAAAAACTCAGTAGGCTACTCCCCTGAATTAGGTTTCAAATCTTTTAAACGGACCGAAAAGATAGAAAAACAGAAAAAGGCTCAGTTGTGAGCCTTTTTTTTGTTATTATTTGTCTAATGCACCTCGTAGTGTGCATATTTCTTCTTTGCTCTTAATGTGGTATTTTCTAAAATACCTAACCAATACAATAAATAAACTATTGGAGTGATAGGAAAACGCAGTAGATCATAAAAATATCGTTCTCTGATGTAGGTAATTTTAACTAGTTTCTCTAGAAAAAAATCTGAGTGTTTTTTTGCTAAATAGCGGTGAATAATAACATTTCTTTCTTTTGTATTGAATGTTGAAATCATCGAATCTTGTATTATTCGATAATAATATAACTTTTCATTTATGTAATGAAAAACGAAATGGTTTTTTGATGAACTAATCCAAAAATCCCAATCTTCAAATCCATAGTATGGCATGGACTCATCGTAGCCGCCATTTTTTACCCAAACTTCTTTTCTGAAAATAGCACACGCATCAGCGCAGTTCCCTGTAACTAGTGCTAAATCATCGAAAGGACGAATTTTAAACTGACGTTTTTGAATGGTCGTATTTCCAAAGAAAAATGGAGCTGCATATACTATATCAGCTTGGTTTTTTTCTAGTAAAGGGACTGATTTATTTATATACTCAGGATTTATTTTATTGTCAGCATCTAAAGGCAAAATGTATTTTCCCTTAGCTATTTCTATTCCTTTATTTCGTGCTTTGCCTGGTCCTCCATTTATTTGATGAATGACCGTATAATTTAATTGCTTTAAACTGTCTAGTTTTTGAATTGTCGCTTTATCAGTAGACCCATCATCCACTATTATGATTTCGATATTACAATTGATTTTATTTATATTAATACTATCTAAAGCTTCTTGAATATAATCTCCATGATTATAACAGGGAATAATAATACTGACTGTTACTGATTTATGAGTTTCTTTTTTATTCATACGATCCTTAAAAATTAATTTAAAATATATAATTTTTCATTTAAAAGAAAAAAAAGGGAGATATTTTACAATAAAAAAAACCACTTACAAATTACCATAAGAGGTTAGTTTATATGTGGTTTTAAAAAGATTAGATTCAGTTGATTTACCGTTTCTTTTTGGCCAAATTTTCTTGAATCCTAAACAAAGTAATCTCTTTAATGAGCTCTAAAGGCATAGGCGAATGATAGGGAAATTTTATTGCCCCCTTTGACCCTTCATATGGCGCAAGTTCCTGTACAAAATTTTTGATTCCACTAGGAGTCGGATAAAAGCCTAAATGGTTATTCCATGCAGCAAAGTGAATCAAATTTCCATTTAATTTAAAGGTAGGCATACCATAGGACATGGTTTCCTCTGTACCTTCCGGCACGACCGAGCGGATGGCATCACGTACTTCAATTAAAATCTTTTGTGTTGCTTCCGGAAAAGTCTTGATGTATTCATCCATAATTTTAGGCTAAATGACGGTGTCTCGCAAATAAAAACAAGGGGAATGCAAAGGCAAATCCAATTAAAACAGTGGCTATTAAATAAAGGTACAGGTATTTGATTTTAATTCGTAATCCTTCTACCAGTATGAAAAAGGTTCCGGTTATGGCCCCTGTCCAAAAATCGCAACTCAAACTTTTTGCATAAGGGTTTGAGGTCCAAGTGCTTTGGACAAAATCCATTACATCAAATTTTCCATTGTTCAACATCATACCTTCATAGACATAGTAAAAGGTTATACTTCCTCCTGCTAAAGAGAGAAACAAATAGAAATAGTGTGCATTCTTCATATGATTGATTTTATGGTGATTATTTTTCCTCTCATTTCGACGCACTCCCCTACTTTTTTACCCTTTAATACGGCGCCTAAAGGTGATTCGATGGAGATGGCATAAACGGTATCCGCTTTACCATATCCAATTGAGATGTAATACGTTTCTTGATCTGTCTCCACTAAACAGCCTTCTGCTACAACAGAGGACGAGGGTAAATTAGCTAGTCGATCTAGCTTGTTTAAAGAATAGAGTGTATTATCTACCAAAGCACTCAGCTTATCCATCTCCCTTTGCATCATTTCGCGACCCGTTTCAAATTTATCGCCTGCGCTACTTTTCGTATCTGAATCGCGGGATTCTTTGGCCAAAACATAATCTCTTCGCGCTTCCTCTAGAGTTTTCTCTAAATTAGAACGGAGATTTTTATGTATTTCGGTTTTTTTACTTTTCATGCAAGGCTAATTACATTGGAAAATTATCAATAAATTTGCGCATGACCTATTTCTCCCCCACTGACTTAATTATTAATCCGGATGGAAGTTCGTACCATTTGAACTTAAGGCCGGATCAAATTCCCAATACCTTGATTTTAGTGGGTGATCCTGAACGTGTACCTAAGGTCTCTGTTTATTTTGATGAAGTGACAGAAATAATACACAAACGCGAATTTGTGACGCATTTGGGTATTTTCAAGGGGAAACGAATTGGCGTTTTATCAAGTGGAATTGGTGCGGATAATGTGGAAATTGTGATGAATGAGCTAGATGCCTTAGTCAATATTGATTTTAAAACGCGTCTGGAGAAAACAGAAAAAAGAGCTTTACAATTAATCCGAATTGGTACCTCAGGGAGTATCCAAGCACATATTCCAGTGGATTCTATTTTGATTTCAACTGCAGCGATAGGATTTGATAATTTGGCCCAGTTTTATGGCTTTGATTCATTGCAATCCATTTCAGCCGAATCATTGCAAAAATGGACGCAAGCTATTAATTATCCACTGCCACTTTATGCGGCGAAAGCTAGTTCAAAAATGATAGCTCAGTTTGAATCACTAAACGCTTTTAAAGGTGTTACCTTAACAGCTCCTGGATTTTATGCTCCGCAAGGTCGAACCATTCGAATACATTCCATTAGGCCTGATTTCTTAGAAAAGGTGGCTTGCGCTAAGTTGGAAGGGGAAGAAATTACTAATATCGAAATGGAAACGGCGGCCTATTATGCCTTCGCTGGGGCTATGGGACATGAAATGATCTCTTTGAACGCTATTTTAGCGAATCGAATCACGAATGAATTTTCGAAAGATCCTGAGCAACAAATTACCTCTTTAATTCAGAAAGCTATAGCATTAATCGCATAACGTAATCATCCATTACGTAGCCATTACCAATATCTAGCACCATTTCACGCTCTTTGATGAATCCTTTTTTCAAGTAAAAGTCTACCGCTGAATTTTGTTTGTTAACGTTTAAATAAACTGACGAAAGACCCATTGAACGTGCTTTATCACTTATTTGTTCGATAATAAAGCTTCCAGCGCCTTTTTGTTTTAAATTAGGTCTTAAGTATAGTTTATTAAGTTTAGCCTCTGTTAATGAGGTTTGCTCAAACGCACAATAGCCGATCCCTTTTCCATCTATTTCTAAAATCAAGAAAATCTCGATTTGTTTTTCAAGGACCTCGTGAGCGTACATCATAGGCAGCATGTAGCGTGTTTGTTCCTCAGATAAAATAGCGTCATAAGTGGGCCTCCAGGCTTCTTCTGCAATTTCTTGAATTAGTGGTATGTCTTCTAGGGTTGCTTTACGTAAAATCATCCTCAAAATTTGTAAATTGCACTCAAAATAGCAACATATGAAGCCACTTATTCTCATCGCAAACGACGATTCTATCTATTCCAAAGGCATTCGTGTCTTAACTGAAATTATGTCAGAATTAGGTGAAGTGGTGGTAGTCGCTCCAGATACGCATCAATCAGGTATGGGTCATGCCATAACATTAGGCGAGCCATTGAGAATAGAAAAAACGACCAATTTTGGCGAACATATTCAGTCGTATAAATGCTCAGGAACACCAGCTGATTGCGTTAAAATAGGGAAACACCAGATTTTAAAGGACCGCAAGATTGATTTAGTCGTTTCTGGCATAAATCACGGTTCAAATGCATCAATCGCTGTCCTTTATTCGGGCACCATGTCCGCTGCCATCGAGGCAGCGATGGAGGGAATTCCTGCCATTGGATTTTCCCTTTGTGACTTTGCATCTGATGCTGATTTCTCACACTGCCACGATTATATTATCAAAATTTGCCAGCAAGTACTACTTCATGGCTTACCTAAAGGTTTAACGCTAAATGTGAATTTCCCTGCTCACTCTTCCATGCCTCTGCAAGGGGTAAAAGTCGTAAAGCAGGCTAATGCGATCTTTAGAGAACGTTTTGAGGAGCGTAAAGATCCTTATGGGAAACCTTATTATTGGATGGATGGTGACTTGTACAATGAGGATTTGAATAACAATACAGATTTAGATGCGTTAGCTGAAAATTTCGTGAGTATTGTTCCAGTTAAATACGATTTAACGGATTATGATGAATTAAAGCAGATGCAGAGCTGGGATCTTTAAGAGGGTCAATACGCTCAGTGCATCTGTTATTTCGCCGTTTTTAGCCATCTCGATAGCTTCATTTAAAGGTATCCGACGTATTTTTAATTGTTCTGTTTCTTCTGGGCAGGCCTGGTGCTGATTGATGTTTTTAGCTATATACATTATTGCTTTCTCATCACTTACAGAATTTGAAAGGTAGACCTCCCCTAACTGTGTCCATTCGGAAGCTATTAGTCCAGTTTCTTCCAAAAGTTCTCGTTTAGCTGCCTCTAATGTGGATTCACCTGATTCGATGGAACATCCTCCCTCAGGTACCTCCCACGAATAGGAATTCAAGGTGTAGCGATATTGCCCAACTAGATAGGTAAATCCTTCAGAATCGATCGGAACAATCGAAATAGCGGTATTTTTAAAGTGAACTTTACCGTAAATTCCGGGATTACCCGCGGGATTTACCACTTCATGGTGTTCTACTTTAATCCACGCATTCTCGTAGGCCATTTGTTGACTAATCGTTTTCCAGGGGTTGATTTCCTTTTCCATCCGGTAAAAATACTATCTTTGTCCTAATGAAACAGCGGCTTGTCCTTCTTTCTTTTGTCGTTTCGGTACTGATTATGGTAGCGAAATTTTCCGTTTATTATGCAAGTGGGTCGACGACTTTATTGACGGACGCATTAGAATCGATTATCAATGTGGTAGCTGCCTGTTTTGCCTATTATTCGATTTATTTAGCCTCTTTGCCCAAGGATTTGAATCATCCTTATGGCCATGGTAAAATTGAATTTTTTGCCTCTGGACTCGAAGGAGTACTTATTTTGTTAGCTGCTGCCTATATTTTTCTACATGCGTCTCAGCATTTATATGCCTCGCCAGAACTGAAAAGTTTAGATGTAGGTATGGCGGTCTCTTTCGTATCAGCCGGAATTAATGGCTTACTCGGTTATTTTTTAGTCCAAAAAGGTCGCTCATCCCACTCCCCTGCGTTGATTGCAGATGGTAAACACCTAAGATTAGATGCCTATAATGGTATTTTAGTGGTTGCTGCTTTGGCACTGACATATTTTACGAATTGGTATTGGGTGGATTCAATCGCCTCCTTCTTATTTGCCGGGTTTATGTGTTGGCAGGGAATTCATTTGATTCGCGAGTCGGTGGCTGCCTTAATGGATGAAACGAATCCTGCTTTATTCCAAAAAGTGACAGACTGGGTCGTATCCAATAAAAAAGAAGAATGGATTGATTTACACAATCTGCGTGTACAGCAATATGGGGGTGATTTGCACATTGATTGTCATTTGACACTTCCTCGGTATTGGGATTTACAGAGAACACACGAAGAAATTCACGCTTTTGAATTAATGCTAGGTGAATTGCAAGCAACCCACGTGGAGATATTTGTCCACGCGGATCCTTGTCTTGATGAGTGCTGTAGTCATTGTTCTATCGCGGATTGTGCGATTAGAAAGTCGGCTTTTTCGAAGAATATTGAATGGAATCAGATGAATTTGGCCTTAAACCAAAAGCATTTCAACGAAACCTTAGCTAGTTCTTAAAGAACCGATTCCGCCATCTACTCCGATAATTTGACCTGTAATCCACGAATTAGCTGGATTTAACAAGAAGGAAGCTAGATTAGCCACATCTTCCGATTGCCCTACGCGTCCTAGAGGATGTCTTTTTCCACCTGCTTCGATTTTCTCTGGTGAGTTTAACAAAGCTCCGGCCAAAGGAGTATTAGTTAAAGAAGGTGCAATAGCATTCACTCGAATTTTATTTGCTGATAATTCTGCTGCCAATGAACGAGTTAAACCTTCGATTGCTCCTTTTGAACTGGCAATAGAAGCATGGAAGCCCATCCCTGTTTGAACGGCAACTGTGCTAAAAAGCACAATAGAAGAAGTAGGTGCTTGTTTCAAGGCAGGTAATAAAGCCTGAACAACACGAACAGCTCCAAGAACGTTGATTTGGAAATCTTTTTCAAAATCAGCCGAAGTCAATCGATGAAATGGCTTTAAGTTAATGCTTCCGGGGCAATAGGCGATTCCATCAATAGGACCTGTAAGGGAGGCAAGTGCTGAATCATCAGCATTTAAAGCATCCCAAGTATAATTTTCCACGCCCGATAAAGAAGATGAATTTCTAGAAAAATTGACTACTTCGTGTCCAGCTGAAAGCAATGAAGAGGCAAGCGACTCGCCAATACCTTGGCTAGCCCCTACAATAACATATTTTCCCATGATTAACCTTGGATAGATTGTAAGAATTCTCTTTTTGTAGCGTCCTCCTGAAATTTACCTCCGTAATACGAAGTAATGGTAGAGGTTGCCTCATCTTTTACGCCTCTAGAGGAAACGCACAAGTGTTTTGCATCAATGAAAACAGCCACATGATCCGTTTTTAACACTCTTTGTAGATGCTTAGCGATTTGCATTGTAAGACGTTCCTGAACTTGAGGTCTTTTGGCATAATACTGAACAATTCGGTTTAATTTCGAAAGCCCGATTACTTGACCAGAAGAGATATAGGCAATGTGCGTCTTTCCGACGATTGGAACGAAATGGTGCTCGCAGTTAGAATAGAAGGAAATATTTTTCTCTACTAACATTTCATAGTAGCCATATTTGTTTTCGAACAAAGCTATCTTTGGCTCATTTGCCGGATTTAATCCACTAAAGATCTCCTCAATGTACATTTTAGCGACACGCTTTGGTGTACCTCGCAAAGAGTCATCTGTCAGGTCTAAACCTAATGTTAACATGATCTCACGGAAGTGAGACTCAATAATGGCTATTTTTTCCGAATCAGAAAGATCAAAAGCATCCTCCCTCATCGGTGTTTCGATAGAGGTGGCTACATGATTATCTCCTATTTCCTCGTCTGTTAACAAGAAACGGTCGGTATCAATTAGCA
>JACCDV010620363.1_pt1 | contig 40131 bp, 38 predicted proteins | sample 7446131 | NCBI WGS metagenome assembly JACCDV01 (sample SAMN15323448, study PRJNA562643) | freshwater metagenome | isolation source: river surface water | place: USA:Blue River Watershed | collected 2017-08-17
CTGGTGCAGGTGTCGGTCAATGACCTGTTCATGGTGATTGCATTTGCACCCATAGCCGCCTTTTTGCTCGGCGTGACCGATGTGCAGGTGCCCTGGTCCACACTCTTGCTTTCCACAGTCCTCTATGTGCTGCTTCCCCTCCTGGCAGGCCTTTTTACCCGCTGGGCATTGGGCACGGACCAGCGCCTGCAGGCCTGGGTGCAATCGCTCAAATCCTGGTCGATGATCGGACTGATCATGACGGTGCTGCTGCTTTTTGGACTGCAGGCAGACACGCTGCTGGAGCGACCGGGCGTGATCGCCCTGATTGCCGTGCCGCTGGTGCTGCAAACCTACAGCATTTTTCTGTTGGGCTGGATGGCTGCGCGCTGGCTGCAGCTTCCCCATGCGGTTGCCGGCCCCGCTTGCCTGATCGGGACATCCAATTTCTTTGAATTGGCAGTGGCTGTTGCCATTTCACTGTTTGGCCTGCATTCTGGCGCGGCCTTGGCGACGGTGGTTGGGGTACTCGTCGAGGTGCCAGTGATGCTGTCGCTGGTGGCGTTCATCAATCGCTACCGCAGTCCCTGACGAAGGCCACGGCCCTTCATGACATCGGCCTGTCACAGAGGTCCGGCACGCTCCGAACATGGCTCACTCCCTTGAAATCACCGAAGACAAGATCGCGCAGCTGCGCGAGGACCTGCTGGACTCCCTTGACGAGGAGTTCGAACTGGAAATGGAAGACCGCCTGGGCGAGGACGCTGCGCGCCCCGGCGAAATCACTTCCAGCCGCATCCAGTATTTCCGCGACCTGCTGCGGCTGCAAACCGAACTGGTCAAGCTGCAGGATTGGGTGGTGCACAGCCGCCACCGCATGGTGATTCTGTTCGAGGGCCGCGATGCGGCCGGCAAGGGTGGCGTGATCAAGCGCATCACCCAGCGGCTGAACCCGCGGGTCTGCCGCGTTGCCGCCCTGCCAGCACCGAACGACCGCGAAAAAACCCAGTGGTATTTCCAGCGCTACATCTCGCACCTGCCTGCCGCAGGCGAGATGGTGCTGTTCGACCGCAGCTGGTACAACCGGGCCGGCGTTGAGCGCGTCATGGGTTTTTGCTCTGACGAGGAATACGAAGAGTTTTTCCGTTCGGTGCCCGAGTTCGAAAAAATGCTGGTGCGCAGCGGCATCCAGCTGGTCAAGTACTGGTTCTCGATCACCGATGACGAACAGCACCTGCGCTTTGTCGGACGCATCCAGGACCCGCTCAAGCAATGGAAACTCAGCCCGATGGACCTGGAAAGCCGTCGCCGCTGGGAAGACTACACCCGGGCCAAGGAAACCATGCTCGAGCGCACCCACATTCCCGAAGCGCCCTGGTGGATCGTGCAGGCGGTGGACAAGAAACGCGCCCGCCTCAATTGCATCGACCACCTGCTCTCCCAAGTGCCCTACCACGATGTCCCGCACGATGAAGTCCAGCTGCCCGAACGGGTACGGCACGCGGACTACATCCGCCATCCGGTGCCGGCTGAAATGTTCGTGCCGGAGAAATACTGAGGCGCATCCAAGCCGGTTCCGACGCCAAAGCGTCATGGCCTCGTCACATTGAAGTCACATAATGCATGGCCAAGCAGTACAGACGCCATGCAAACCAAGAATCTTTTTGCCGCCATCGATCTCGGCTCGAACAGTTACCGGCTCGAGATCGGTCGTCTCGAAAACGGCCACCTGCGCCGCGTGGAATACCTCAAGGAGACGGTGCGCCAGGGCAATGGCCTGGACGCCGAACGCAACCTCACTGACGAAGCCATCGAGCGGGGCCTGGCCTGCCTGGCACGGTTTGCCGAGCGCATCGCCGGCTTTCGGCCCTCGCACGTGCGGGCGGTGGCCACCCAGACCCTGCGCGAGGCACGCAACCGCGACGCCTTCCTGGCGCAGGCGCGAAAAATCCTCGGTTTTCCGATTGAGGTGATCGCCGGCCGCGAAGAAGCCCGGCTGATTTATCTGGGGGTCTCGCACCTGCTGCCCGACGGCGACGAGCGACGGCTGGTGGTCGATATTGGCGGCCGCTCGACCGAACTGATCCTAGGCCAGAGCCATGTGCCCAAGACCCTGGAATCCTACCGGGTGGGCAGCGTGGCCTGGTCCATCAAGCATTTTCCCGGCGGTCAATGGACAGCCGAGGCGTTCCGCATTGCCGAGATCGCGGCCAAAGCCATTCTGGATGAAGCCATCAGTCTCTACCCCCGTTCGAGCTGGGACCGCGCCTACGGTTCCTCGGGCACCATCGGCGCGGTGGCCGATGCGCTGGAAGCCAATGGCTGGCCGCCTGGGGTGATCACACAGGAATCGCTGGACTGGCTGCTTGACAAACTGCTCAAGGCCCAGAAGCCCGACAACCTTCGCCTGGAGGGCATCCGGGAAGACCGGCGCCCGGTCATCGGCGGCGGGTTGGCGGTCCTGCGGGCAGTTTTCGACCTGCTGTCGATCGACGAGATGCGCCCCGCCCAGGGCGCCCTGCGCCAGGGTGCCTTGTTCGACCTGCTCGACCGCGAGAACCCGAACACCGATGTGCGCACCCGCATGATCGACTGGCTGGCCGGGCATTTCGGCACCGACCGCAATCAGGGCCAGCGCGTGGCCGCGACCGCGCAGCAGCTGTTCGCGCAGATCACCCAAGGCCACAACGATCCGGTCGCGCTCGAGCGGGCCCAGCGCAAGCTGCAGTGGGCGGCGCAGGTACACGAAATCGGCATGCAGATCTCGCACAGCGACTACCACAAGCACGGCGCCTACATCCTCGAAAACACCGATCTGCTGGGCTTCACCGTGGACGAGCTGCACCGCCTGGGCCTGCTGGTGCTGGGTCACCGCGGCAAGCTGCGCAAGCTCGATGACCCGCTGGACGACCCGGTTTTTGTGGCGCAGCTGCTGGCCTTGCGCCTGGCTGTGGTGCTTTGCCACGCCCGGCGCGACCCGGACATGGCCGGCCTGCAACTGGGCGCTGGGCCGGATGCCCAGTCGTTCCGGCTGACCCTGCCCGAAGGCTGGGAGCAGCATTACCCGCAATCGGCCCACCTGCTGCGCGAGGAATGTGTGGCCTGGCACAAGGCCCCCTGGCGCCTGTTCCTTCAGGAGGGTTGACCCGCTCTGAAAACGGTATAAACTGTATATACCGTTTCAAAGGAGATCCCATGGTCACTGCCCGTCCTGTCCGCAAGGCTGCCCCATCTGCGCGCAAGAAAGTCGCGCCTGCCTCGAACCCCCCCCCGACAACCACCCCGCCTCAACGTGCTGCCAAACAGGCTGCAGCACCCGCACCCGTCAAGGCCGGCCCTGCCAAGTCAGCCAGTTCTGTGAGCGCACCGGCCAAGGCCGACAAGAAGAAAGACAAGCCCGAAAAGGTCAAAGTGGTGCGCGACAGCTTCACCATCCCCAAGCACGAGTACGCGCAGATCGCGGAACTCAAAAAGCGCGCCCTGGGCTTCGGTCAGGAAGTCAAGAAAAGCGAGCTGATCCGTGCCGGCCTGCTGCTGCTGGCCAGCCAGAACGACGCCGGCCTGCGCAAGTCACTGGCTGCCGTGCCCACGCTCAAGACCGGCCGCCCCGGCAAGGGCTGATCACAGCCGGTCGGGCGTGGTGACCGACAGGATCACCGTCTGGCTCCTGTCGTCCTTGAGCCGGTGGCGCAACCACCAGACGGCGCCCTTGCGGACAGCCATGGGCTCCGGCCCCATGCCAAAGAGGTGTGAGACCACTGCGCCGAGTGCGGGCTGGTGGCCGACGACCAGCACCGGATGGCGGGCCTGAGGCCAGCCACTGCTCTCGAGCACATCCTGCACCGTGGCGCCGGGGGCCAATGCATCGCGGATCTTGTACTTGCGCCGCAGGGCCTGCACGGTCTGTTCACAGCGCTGCGCCGGGCTGCAGAGGACGCGGGTGCCTTCGGGCAACTGCTGGTCGAGCCAGCGTGCCATGCGCTCGGCATGTTTCTCACCACGCGGCGTCAGACGCCGGTGCAGGTCGTTTTGCCCCTCTTCCAGGTCAAACGCCTCGGCATGGCGCCACAGGATCAGGTCCATCTCAGTCTCCCGAACGCATGTAGCGCTGCGCCAGCACTTGCTGTGCGCCAAGCTTGCGCCCACTGCCCGTGACAGGGACATACTCTCCCTCTGGGGTCATGCACCAGGCATCGCGCTGGTCGTGCAGATAGGCGCTCACGCATTCGTCCAGGATGCGCTGGCGCAAGACGGGATCTTCCACTGGCCAGGCCACCTCGATGCGGCGCATCATGTTGCGGTTCATCCAGTCGGCGCTTGAAAGGTACAGGGCTTGCTCGTCGGCCGCTCGGAAATACGACACCCGCGAGTGCTCCAGGAAGCGGCCGACCACCGAGCGCACCCGGATGCGGTCGGTCAGGCCAGGCAATCCGGCGGGCAGCATGCAGGCCCCGCGCACGATCAGGTCGATGCCCACACCGGCCAGGCCGGCCTCGATCAGGGCCTCGATCAGGGGCACATCCGTCAAGGCGTTCATCTTGAGGATGATGCGGGCGTCCTGGCCACGGCGCGCGGCCTGTGCCGTCTGAGCGATCCAGTGCAGCATGCGTGCATGCAACTGGAAAGGCGCCACCAAGAGCTTGTGCATGCGGCGCAGGGGATTCTGGCTGGCGAGGTGGGTGAACAGCTCGTCCATGTCGGCGGTGATGCGGCTGTCGGCGGTCAGCAGGCTGAGGTCGGTGTACAACCGTGCGGTGCGCGGGTTGTAGTTGCCGGTGGACAGGTGGCCGTAGCGCCGCAGCCGCTTGCCCTCGCGGCGGGTGACCAGCAGCATCTTGGCATGCGTCTTGAGTCCGACCACGCCATAAACCACCTGCACACCGATGGCTTCGAGCTGCTCGGCCCAGTTGATATTGGCTTCCTCGTCAAAGCGGGCCTTGAGTTCCACCACCGCCGTCACTTCCTTGCCACGCCGCACCGCCTCGCGCAGCAGGTCCATCATGACGGGATCGCTGCCGGTTCGGTAAATCGTCTGCTTGATGGCCAGCACGTGCGGGTCGCGCACCGCCTCGCGCAAAAAGCCGATCACCCCCTCAAAGCTCTCGAAAGGCTGGTGGATCAGCACATCCTGTTCGCGCAGGTGCGCCAGGATCGAAGTCACCCCCTGCAGCTGCCTTGGCAACTCAGCACGGTATGCCTGAAACAGCAATGGTGGACGCGCAGCCAGGTCAATGAACTGGGACAGCCGCACCAGATTGACGGGCCCGTTGACGCGAAACAGGACCTGCGCTGGCAAACGCAGTTGCTCGAGCAGGAAGTCCGAGAGCTGCGGGGAGCAGCTCGATGACACTTCCAGCCGCACCGCCTGTCCATAGTGCCGGTGCTGCAGACCCTGCCGCAGGGCGGTGCGCAGGTTCGACACATCGTCCTCGTCAACCGCCAGATCGGAATGGCGGGTCACGCGAAACTGGGAGAACTGGTCGACCTCGCGCCCCGGAAAGAGTTCGGACAGGTGGGCGCGAATCACGCTGGAGAGCAGCACAAACACCTGGCCCTCGGGGGCCAGTGCGTCGGGCAATGCGATCACGCGTGGCAGCACCCGCGGCACCTTGAGGATGGCGATCTCGTTGTGCCGGCCAAAGGCATCCTTGCCCTTGAGGTGGACAATGAAGTTGAGCGATTTGTTGGCCACCTGCGGCAGGGGGTGGGCTGGATCGATGCCCACCGGCAGCAGCAGGGGCTTGACCTCGCGGTTGAAGTAGGCCTGCACCCAGCGGCGCTGGGCTTCATTGCGTTCGCCGTGCGAGAGCAGCCGGATGCCCTGCCGGCGCAGCGCGGGCAAGAGGACCTGGTTGTAGAGGCGGTACTGTTCATCGACCATCGCCCGCGCGCGCGCCACAATCGGTTCGAGCCCCTGGGCTTCGGCGCCTTCGCGCGCAGCATCGACATGCGGGGCCGCGCGCACCTCGAAGAACTCGTCCAGATTGGACGAGACGATGCACAGGTAGCGCAGGCGTTCGAGCAAGGGGACGTTCTTGCGCCGCGCCCAGTCGAGCACGCGCTCATTGAACGCGAGGATGCTCAGGTCGCGGTCCAGCAGCGCAGGCATCGCACAGGAAAGGTCACCGGATGTGCTGGATGCCTTGGCCATTGGAGTGTGTGTCATGCAATCGATTCTGGTTCCGATTGTGCTGTTTGTTCGTGACGAATAAATGACAAGGCCGTGGCAGAGCCGGCATGGGCAGGCACCAGATTCAGCAGAAAGAGCCCCACAGCTTCCTGCCAGTCGAAGGCTTGTGCCCTCGCCCGCGCCGCGGTGCGCGGCACTTGCAGCGCACGCAGGCACGCCTGCTGCAGGTCCTCGTGCAGCACCCCGCCCTGGCATGCGCCACTGTCCTGCCCCAGCACCTGCAGGGGTCCGTCGACAGGGTAGGCCGCCACCGGCGTACCCGCAGCCATGGCTTCGAGCATCACCAAACCAAAAGTCTCGCTGCGCGAGGGAAACACAAAGACATCGCAGGCGCCGTAGACCTTGGCCAGTTCTGCACGTGGCAAGACCCCCATCCAGTGCACATCGGCATGCTGTTGCTGCAAGCTCGCTTCCAGGGGTCCTACACCGCAGACGATCTTGGTGCCGGGCAGATCCAGGCCCAGGAAGGCCTGGATGTTCTTCTCGTAGGAAATCCGGCCCACAAAAAGCCACCAGGGCCGTGGCAGGTGGGCCCAGGCCGAGGGCGTCAGAGGCTGTGGCTGAAAGTCAAAAAGTCGGGTGTCGACGCCATGGGTCCAGGCCCTGAGTCGTCTAAAACCTCTGGCCTGCAGCATGTCCTGCACCCCCCGGGTGGGCACCATCACGCCCGCTGAGGGACGATGGAAATGGCGGAAAAGCGCGTACCCCCAGGCCAGCGGCACGCGCAGGGCCGCCTTCAGGATCTCGGGAAACTTGGTGTGGAAGGCGGTGGTGAATGCCCAGCCCTGCTGGCGGCAGATCTTGCGAGCGGCCCAGCCCAGCGGCCCCTCGGTGGCCAGATGGACCGCATCAGGTGCAAACTCCATCAGCATGCGCTGCATGGGCCTGGCGGGACGGACCGCCAGAGCGATGCCCGGGTAGCCGGGACAGGGCCGGTGCTCAAACAGGCCCGGGTGAATGACCAGCACTTCGACCCCCATCGCCTGCAGACCATCCACCAGCTCGATCAGGGTGGTCACCACCCCATTGACCTGCGGGTGCCAGGCGTCGGTCACCAAGGCGAGCTTCATGCCGGCACTTTCTGCGCCGGATGGGCGTGGACCCTGCTGACCGCTGCTTCGGCCCAATGGATGATTTCCAGCCGACCGTCCATGTGTTCGACCAGGGCGGTGCGGCTTTCGACCCAGTCGCCGTCATTGCAGTACAGCACGCCTTCGACCGTGCGGATTTCGGCGTGGTGGATGTGCCCGCAGACCACCCCGTCAAAGCCTCGCCGACGGGCTTCATGGGCCACCGCTTTTTCGAAATCCGAAATGAAATTGACGGCCTTCTTGACCTTGTGCTTGAGGTAGGCCGACAGCGACCAGTAGCCCAGCCCCAGGCGAGCCCTCAGGCGATTGAGGTGGCGGTTGAGCTTGAGGGTGAGCTCGTAGAGCCAGTCCCCGAGGTAGGCCAGCCACTTGGCGCACTGGATGACGCCATCAAACCAGTCGCCATGCACGACCCACAGGCGCTGGCCGGTGGCCGTCACATGCACCGCCTCTTCCCGCACTTCGACGCCGCCAAAGGCATGGCCGGTGAAGGCGCGGGCAAATTCGTCATGGTTGCCCGGCACATAGACCACATGGCAACCCTTGCGGGCGCGCCGCAGCAGTTTTTGCACCACGTCGTTGTGGCTTTGCGGCCAGAACCAGCGTCGGCGCAGCTGCCAGCCGTCCACAATGTCGCCCACCAGGTAGAGCCTCTCGCTGGGGTGGTGCTTGAGGAAGTCGAGCAAGGCATCGGCCTGAAAGCCCGGGGTGCCGATGTGCAGGTCGGAGATGAAGATGGCGCGGTAACGCGGTGTTTCATCGGCATCCTCGCCCACAGCCAGGCCCTCGGCTGAAGACGTATGCGCAGTGGCTGCGGTGCGTGCCGGCAACCTGAACTGCAGCGCCTGCGCCAGAGGCAAGCCCTGCTGCATGTCAGCGCGCACCCAGGAAATGCTTGCGGTAGCGGGGCGGCAGGTCCGCGATGCGCATCAGCATCGGCAGGTCGGCGGTGTTGAAGTCCGGGTCCCAGGCGGGCGCGCCCAGGATTCTGGCACCCAGCCGCAGGTAACCCTTGATCAGTGCCGGCGGCTCGACCTGCAGGCTGCCGTCCAATTCGTCCACCGGCAGGGGCAAGCGCGGGAAGACCTGGACCTCGATGGGCGCCAGGTGGGTCTGGCGCAGCTGCTGCCAGATGCTGGCAGCGATGTCGCCGCTGACCACACCGTTGTGCAGCATGGGGATGCTGGCGCAACCGATCATGGTGTCGAGCTGGTTGCGCACCATGAATTCGGCGAGCGCGCCCCACAGGGCCATGATGACGCCGCCGTGGCGGTGCCCCGGATGCACGCAGCTGCGACCGAGCTCGACCATCTTGCTGCGCACACTGCGCAGGCGCACCAGATCGAATTCGGTGTCGCTGTAGGTGCTGCCGACCCGTCTGGCCTGGGCCGGGGTCAGCACGCGGTAGGTGCCCACCACCTGGCCGGAGGCAACGTCGCGCACCAGCAGGTGTTCGCAGTAGTCGTCGAACAGGTCGATGTCGTGCCCGGCCAGCGGCGTATTGAGCCGCGCACCCATTTCACCGGCAAAGATGCTGTACCTCAGGCGCTGCGCTTCGCGAACTTCGTCCAGATGGCGAGCCCACTGGACTTCGATGCCGCCGGTCTGCGCAGGGGCAACCACTTGGGGCGCAGAAGCCGGATGAAGTGACCCCCTGGGCAACTGCATCGGCGAGAGGGCGAAGGTGGGGTTGGGCAAATCTCTCACGGCATTTCTCTCCTGAACAGATTGAAATGCACTGTGCCGCCGGCATTTGACCGGCGAATGTCATTCGCATGAAGCTTGCGTGACAGGCACGCCCGGCAGCAGGCGAGGTCGGCGCGCAGCCGATCGGCCTCAGACCGAGCGCATCAGCCCGCCGTCCACGCGCAGGTTCTGGCCGGTGATGTAGCCGGCGCCTGCGGAGAGCAGGAAGGCAATGGTGGCGGCCACTTCCTCGGACCGGCCGTAGCGCTTCATGGGCACGCTCTCACGGCGCGGTTCGGTGGCCGGCAGGCTGTCGATCCAGCCGGGCAGCACATTGTTCATGCGGACGTTGCGCGCGGCGTGGCTGTCCGCGAAGATCTTGCAAAAGCTCGCCAAGCCCGCGCGGAAGACGGCGGAGGTTGGGAACATCTCGGCGGGCTCATGGACCCATGCGGTGGAGATATTCACAATGGCGCCACCGCCCTGCGCCACCATGATCGGGGTCACCAGACGGGTGGACCGCACCACGTTGAGGAAATACACCTCCATGCCCAGGTGCCAGTCGGCGTCGCTGATGTCAAGCACCGGGGCACGCGGGCCATGACCGGCAGAATTGACCAGGGCATCGATGCGGCCCCAGCGGTCCATCGCCAGGTCCACCAGGCGCTGCAGGTCTTGGGTCGACTGGTTCGAGCCGGTCACGCCGACGCCGCCGAGCGAGCTGGCCAGTGCTTCGCCCTTGCCGGAAGACGAGAGGACGGCGATGCGGTATCCGTCGGCCGCGAGTTTTCTGGCCGCTGCGGCGCCCATGCCCGAACCCCCTGCCGTGATGAGTGCCACCTTGTCCATGCCCATGCTCGACTCCTGTCCATGATGAAGCGGCCATTATGGTGGTGCTGCCAGGCGGCTGCTAAACTGGCCCGCATGATCCTCGAACTCGCCGACATCCGCATCCAGCCCGGCCAACAGGCCGCCTTTGAAGAAGCCATTGCACGGGGCCTGTCGACGGTGGCCGTGCGCGCCCAGGGCTACCAGGGCGCCAAGGTCAACCGCGGCATCGAAAGCCCCGAGCGCTATGTGCTGCAGATCTTCTGGGACACGCTTGAAGACCACACGGTGGGCTTTCGGCAGTCACCGCTGTTTGCCGAGTGGCGCGCCATCGTCGGCCCCTTTTTCGCGGCCCCGCCGGTGGTGGAGCATTTCGAACTGGCCTTCAAATCGGCCTGAAAGGGCTCATCGCCCCTCGCCGGACTGTTCGTGTCCGGCCACCATCTTGGCCAGCAGCCGCAGGAAGGTGTTCTGCTCCTGTGCCGACAGCGGTGCCAGGATCTTCTGCTGGGCCAGCGCCACCGCCCCGGTCATCGCCTGCACCGCACGGGCGCCGTCCGGCGTGATGAACAGCAGCTTGCGACGCCGGTCCAGGGGATCGGCCTCGCGCCTGACCCAGCCCTTGGCTTCGAGCCGGCCAATGACAGAGCCCGAGGTGGCCGCATCGAAGGCCACGCGGTTGGCCAGCGTGATCTGGTCCACGCCAGGGGTCTCCAGCATGGCCGTCAAGAAGGCGAACTGCACCGGCGTCACCTCGTGCTCGGCCGTCTCGCGCGTGAACTCGGCCACGGCAATCTGCTGGGCACGGCGGATGAGGTGGCCCGGGGCTTGGGCAAAATCAAAGGGTACGGGCATAAAGATCAGGGTAAACCCTTGAATTCAGCCTGACCACGCCAGGCTTTTCATAAGTATACTTACGAAATTCCCCACCGCCAAGCCCTGTCCCCCCAACGATGCGCCTGGCCCCACTGGAGCGCCCGCATGACCTTCCTCTTTGCCCCCCCTGCCCCGATCGCTGTTCCCATCATCGGCGAGTCGCGCAGCTTCCCGGTCCACCGCATCTATTGCGTGGGCCGCAATTACGAAGAGCATGCCAAGGAAATGGGCTTCACCGGCCGCGAGCCGCCCTTCTTTTTCCTCAAGCCGGCCGACAGCCTGGTGGTGGTGCCCGCCGGCCAAACCGGCACCATGCCCTACCCCAGCCTGACGGCCAACCTGCACCATGAGATCGAACTGGTGGTGGCCATCGGCAAGGGCGGCAGGAACATCCGCGCCGCCGACGCGCTGCAGCACATTTACGGCTACGCCGTGGGCCTGGACATGACCCGCCGCGACCTGCAAAACGAGATGAAGAAGCTTGGCCGCCCCTGGTGCATCGGCAAGGGCTTTGACCACTCTGCGCCGATCGGCCCAATCACGCCGCTGGCCCAGGCCGGTGATGTGAACAACGCCGAGATCAGCCTGCAGGTCAATGGCACCGACCGCCAGCGCAGCACGGTTTCCAAACTGATCTGGAACGTGGCCGAAACCATCGAACACCTCTCCAGCGCCTGGGATCTGCAGGCCGGCGACCTGATCTACACCGGCACGCCCGAGGGCGTGGCCGCCGTGGTCCAGGGGGACCACCTGATCGGCGAGGTCGCAGGCCTTGGCCAGTTGCAGGTCCGCATCGTCTGAGCTTTTTTCCATGCCATCCCGGCATAGCTGATAGCCGCTGCAGGCCGTTGGCCTGCGCCGGTGTACCGTCTACGATCAGACGATGTTTTCCGGAGTCCCGATGAGAATCCTTTCCGCATTGGCGCACTTTTGCGCCATCCTGGCCGGTCTGCTGCTGACCGGCATCACCTTGCTGACCTGTGTCAGCCTGATCGGCCGCAACACCACCGGCTGGACCATCAATGGCGACTTCGAGCTCACCGGCGTGGCCACCGGCGCGGCGATTGCCCTGTTCATGCCGTTGTGCCAGCTCAAGAAGGGCCACATCATCGTGGACTTCTTCACCGCCAAAGCCAGTGCAGCCACCACCCACCTGCTCGACCGCGTCGGGGCGCTGTGCGTGAGCGCCGTGTTTGCGCTGCTGGCCTGGCGCACCGCGCTGGGGGGCGTCAATGCCTTTGAGAGCTTCTCGGGCACGATGATGCTGGGCTTTCCCGAGTGGATCGTCTATGCCGCGATGGTGCCGCCTTTTGCCGTGTGCAGCCTGATTGCGCTGCTGCAGGCCCTGGCCGCCCAAGAAGAAGGGGTGCAAGCATGAGCGCACTGGCCCTGACCCTGACGATTTTCGGGATCATGCTGGTCCTGATGGCGATCCGAGTGCCAATCGCCGTGGCCATGTTCGGTGCCGGCACCGTGGGCTACCTGATGCAAAGTGGCTGGGCGCCTTACGCCAGCTTCATCAACAGCCAGGCCTTCGCCCGCTTTGCCAGCTACGACCTCTCGGTCATTCCCCTGTTCATCCTGATGGGCAACTTCGCCACCCAGGGCGGCATCAGCAAGGCGCTGTTCCAGTTCGCTGCAGCCATCATGGGCCGCTTCAAGGGCGGTCTGGCCATGGCCGCGGTGCTCGCCAGCGCCGCCTTCGGCTCGATCTGCGGCTCCTCGGTCGCCACCGCGGCCACCATCACCGGCGTGGCCCTGCCCGAGATGAAGCGCCATGGCTACTCCGGACGACTGTCCACCGGCACGCTGGCCGCAGGCGGCACGCTGGGCATCCTGATCCCGCCTTCGGTGCCACTGGTCATCTACGCCATCCTGGCCGAGCAGAACATTGCCAAGCTGTTTGCCGCCGCCATGATCCCCGGCATCATCGCCATGCTCGGCTACATGGTGGCGATCGGCATTTATGTGCGCCTGGTGCCCGGACAGGCACCGGAAGCCGAGCCGCAGGAGCCGCTGAACCGGCAGGCGCTGATGGGCATTGCGCCAATCGCCGTCGTCTTTGCCATCGTCTTTGGCGGCATCTATGGCGGCTTCTTCACCCCGACCGAGGGCGCTGCCGTGGGTGCGGCGTCCACCTTTGTGGCGGCCTTGCTCAAGCGCGAGATCAACTGGGCCAAGTTCAAGCACTGCTTTTACGACACTGCCGCCAGCTCGGCCATGATCTTCCTGATCTTCATTGGTGCCGACGTCATGAACGCGTCACTGGCACTCACCCAGGTGCCCGCGCAGCTGGCCGAAGTGGTGGGCAGCTGGGGCCTGTCGCCGCTGCTGGTGGTCACCGCCATCCTGTTGTTCTATGTGGTGCTGGGCGCGGTCATGGACGAGCTGTCCATGATCTTGCTGACCATCCCGATTTTCTTTCCCATGATCATGGGCCTGGACTTCGGCATGCCCAAGGATTCGGTGGCCATCTGGTTTGGCATCATGGTGCTGATGACCGTGGGCTTTGGCCTGCTGGCGCCCCCGGTGGGCCTGAACGTCTACGTGGTCAACAGCCTGGCCAAGGACGTGCCGATCGCCGAGAGCTACAAAGGGGTCATGCCCTTTTTGGTCAGCGACACCGTGCGCACCATCGTGCTGCTGCTGTTCCCGTCCATCTCGCTGTGGCTGGTGCAGTTCGTTGGCTGAGGCCGCTGTGCTGGCAGGCTGGCCGCTGCAGACAGGTGGCGCCTGCCCGTTTATGATTTTTCACATTCATTCCATGGAGATCCCGACATGATCCGTCGCAACCTCGTCAAAACCGGCCTGGCCATGGCCATGGCCGGCGCTGCCCTGAGTGGCTTTGCCCAGCAAACCGTCACCCTCAAGTTCCACACCTTCATGGCGCCACAGTCGGGCGTGTGGCTCAACATGCACAAGCCCTGGATGGCCAAGGTGGAGAAGGAGTCCGGCGGCCGCATCAAGTTCGAGGCCTACCCGGCCATGCAGCTCGGTGGTACACCGGTGCAGCTCTACGACCAGGTCAAGGACGGCGTGGTCGACGTGGTCTGGACCCTGCCCGGCAACACGGCTGGCCGCTTCCCCCGCGTCGAAGTCTTCGAGCTGCCGTTCATGATGACCAATGCCGAAGCCACATCGCGCGCCTACTGGGAATATGTGCAAACCCAGGCCCCGGACGAGTTCAAAGATGTGCACCTGGTGGCCCTGCATGTGCACGGTCCCGGGGTGATCCACACGGTCGACAAGCCGATCAAGACGGTGGACGACCTCAAGGGTCTGAAGCTGCGCGCCCCGACCCGCCAGGTCACCAAGCTGCTGGGCACCCTGGGCGCCACCCCGGTGGGCATGCCGCTGCCGGCCATCACCGATGCACTGTCCAAGGGCACCATCAACGGCGGCGTCATCCCCTGGGAAGTGATCCAGCCCACCAAGGTGCACGAGCTGGCCAAGTACCACGCCGAATTCGACCCGGCCGGCGGCTCGCTCTACACCACCACCTTCGTGATGGCGATGAACAAGGCCAAGTACAACAGCCTGCCGCCGGACCTCAGGAAGGTGATCGACGACAACAGCGGTATCGAGACCTCCGCCTGGCTGGGCAAGGTGCAGCAGGACAACGACATCCCCGGCCGCGCCGCTGCCGTCGAGCGCAAGAACAACATCTTCACCGTCGGCGTGGAAGAGGCGCAGAACTTCCGCCGCAAGTCGCGGGCGATTGAAGTCGAGTGGGTGCAGGACATGGGCAAGCGCGGCTACGACGGCAGCAAGCTGATCAACACCGCCCGCGAGCTGATCGAAAAGCACACCAAGGCACAGCAGACCCCGGCCAAAAAGGCTCCAGCCAAGAAGTAAGGCAAGACGCCGCCACCAGGGCTCCCACGGGAGCCCTTTTTCTTGCCCGCATTACACTGTGGCGCATGCAACGCCCGCCCATCAAGCACTGCCGCGAATGCGGCACCCCGGTGCGCTACCGCCTGCCCGACGACGGCGACACGCGCGAGCGCGCCATCTGCACCGGCTGCGACACCGTCCACTACGAAAACCCGCTCAATGTGGTGGGCACCGTGCCCTGGCTGGGCGAGCGCGTGCTGCTGTGCAAGCGCAACATCGAGCCACGTTGGGGCAAGTGGACCTTGCCGGCGGGTTTCATGGAGCTGGGCGAAACCACCGCACAGGGCGCCGCGCGGGAAACCCGGGAGGAGGCCGGTGCCCTCTTCGAGATGGAAGCGCTGTTCACCGTCATGAGCGTGCCGCGCGTGGGTCAGGTGCACCTGTACTACCGCGCCCGCCTGACCAGCGAGGTGTTCGACCCGGGCCATGAAACCCTGGAAGCGCGCCTCTTCCATGAAGACGAAATCCCCTGGGAGGAGCTCGCCTTCCGCACCGTGCGCGAGACCCTGCTGCGCTACTTTGCCGACCAGCGCGCCGGGCGCTTCGGCACCCACGCCTTCGACATCGACTGAGCGGCGGCGCTCCGCTCAGACGTCGATCGCGGCCGCAGAACCGGCCTGTTTGCGCAGCTCGAACTTCTGGATCTTGCCGGTGCTGGTCTTGGGCAACTCGCCAAACACCACCGCACGCGGCACCTTGAAGCCCGCCAGGTGCAGCTTGCAGTGCGCCACGATGTCGGCCGGCGTGACCTCGGCGCCGGCCTTGAGCTCGACAAAAGCGCAGGGCGTCTCGCCCCAGCGCGCGTCGGGCTTGGCCACCACCGCCGCCGCCAGCACCGCCGGGTGGCGGTAGAGCACGTCCTCGACCTCGATGGACGAGATGTTCTCGCCGCCCGAGATGATGATGTCCTTGCTGCGGTCCTTGATCTTGATGTAGCCGTCGGGGTACTGCACCGCCAGATCGCCGCTGTGGAACCAGCCGCCGGCAAAGGCTTCCTGCGTGGCCCGGGGGTTCTTGAGGTAACCCTTCATGGCGATGTTGCCGCGGAACATGATCTCGCCCATGGTCTCGCCATCCTGCGGCACCGGTTCCATCGTCTGCGGGTTGAGCACCCGCACATCGCGCTCGAGGTGGTAGCGCACGCCCTGGCGGGCGTTCAGGCGGGCACGCTCGCCGATGTCCAGGTCTTCCCATTCGGCATGCTTGGCGCAGACCGTGGCCGGGCCGTAGACCTCGGTCAGGCCATACACATGGGTCAGGTCAAAGCCCATCTGCTCCATGCCCTCGATCATCGAGGCCGGCGGGGCTGCGCCGGCCACCATGGCCCTGACCCCGGCGGGCACACCGGCTTTCATTTCAGCCGGGGCATTGACCAGCAGGCCGTGCACGATGGGTGCGCCGCAGTAGTGCGTCACGCCGTGCTGGCGAATGGCGTCAAAGATGGCCTGCGGCTCCACCCGGCGCAGGCACACATTGACCGCCGCACGCGCCGCCACCGTCCACGGGAAACACCAGCCGTTGCAGTGGAACATTGGCAACGTCCACAAATACACGGCGTGCTTGGGCATGTCCCACTCGAGCACATTGGAAATCGCATTGGTGGCTGCGCCCCGGTGGTGGTAGACCACGCCCTTGGGGTTGCCGGTGGTGCCGCTGGTGTAGTTCAGGGCGATCGCATCCCACTCGCTGGCGGGCAGTTGCCAGGCAAAGTCGGGATCGCCCTGGGCCACAAAGGCCTCGTAGGTGGTCGTACCGATCTTGTCTGCAGACCCGGTGAACAGCGCGTCCTCGGCATCGATCACCAGGAGCGGGGCGCTCGATTGGCGCAGGGCGATGGCTTGTTGCATCACGGCAGCAAACTCGGGGTCGACGACCACCGCCTTGGCCTCGCCGTGGTCGAGCATGAAGGCGATGGTTTGTGCATCCAGCCGGGTGTTGAGGGTGTTGAGCACCGCGCCCGCCATCGGGATGCCGAAGTGCGCCTCCACCATCGGCGGGGTGTTGGGCAGCATGACGGCCACCGTGTCGTTCTTGCCTATGCCCGCCCGCGACAGGGCGCTGGCGAGCTGGCGGCAGCGGCGGTAGGTGGTGGACCAGTCCTGGCGCAGGCTGCCATGCACCACCGCCAGTCGCCGTGGGTAAACCTCGGCGCTGCGCTCGAGGAAGGAAAGGGGCGACATGGGCGCGTAATTGGCCGGCGTCTGGGGCAGGTCCTGGTCGTAGATGCTGGTCATGCGGGTCTCCTCGGGGCTCGGTCCCATTGTAGGAGCGGTCTGCGACCGCGATAACCCCTCCAGAGACCGTCCCGGCCGGAGCCGGTCTCTACAATGAAGCCATGGCCATTCCCCAGTCCTTCCTGAGCGAACTGCTCGCCCGCATCGACGTGGTCGATGTTGTGGGCAAGTACGTCCAGCTCAAGAAAGGTGGCGCCAACTACATGGGCTTGTGCCCCTTCCACGGCGAGAAGTCACCGAGCTTCAGCGTCAGCCCGACCAAACAGTTCTACCACTGCTTTGGCTGCGGCAAGAACGGCAATGCCATCGGTTTCCTGATGGACCACACCGGCATGAGCTTCATCGAGGCCGTCAAGGACCTGGCCCAGCAGATCGGCATGCAGGTGCCCGAAGAACCGCAGTCGCCCGAAGAACGTGCCCGCGCGGCGGCGGCCAAGGCCAAGTCCGACAGCCTGAGCGATGTGCTTGAAAAAGCCGGCGAGTCCTACCGCGAACACCTCAAGAGCAGCCCGCGGGCCATCGGCTACCTCAAGGGTCGGGGCCTGTCGGGCCAGATCGCCAAGCGCTTTGGCCTGGGCTACGCCCCCGAAGGCTGGCGCAGCCTGGCCAGTGTCTTTGCCAAATACGACGACCCGCTGCTGGCCGAGGCGGGCCTGGTGATCGTCAACGAGGAAGACGACAAGCGCTACGACCGCTTTCGCGACCGCATCATGTTCCCGATCCGCAACATCAAGGGCGAGTGCATCGGCTTTGGCGGGCGGGTGATCGGTGACGGCACGCCCAAGTACCTGAACTCGCCCGAGACGCCGGTCTTCCACAAGGGCAGAGAGCTCTATGGCCTCTACGAGGCCCGCGAAGCCCTGCACAGTGCCGGCTATGTGCTGGTCACCGAAGGCTACATGGACGTGGTAGCGCTGGCCCAGCTGGGCTTTGCCAATGCGGTCGCCACACTGGGCACGGCCTGCACGCCCGACCATGTCCAGAAGCTCTTCCGCTTCACTGATTCGGTGGTCTTCAGTTTTGACGGTGACGCCGCCGGCCGCCGCGCCGCCCGCAAGGCGCTCGACGGCGCCCTGCCCTATGCCACCGACACGCGCAGCATCAAGTTCCTGTTTTTGCCGGCCGAGCACGACCCCGACAGCTATGTGCGCGAATTCGGCCAGGAGGCCTTTGCCGAGCAGATCCGGCAGGCCACGCCGCTCTCGCGCTTTCTGGTCGAGGCAGCCAGTGTGGACTGCGATCTGCAGACCGCCGAAGGGCGTGCGCGCCTGTCCAGCCAGGCACGTCCGCTGTGGCAGCTGCTGCCCGAAGGCGCCCTCAAACAGCAGCTGCTGGCCGAATTGGCCCAGCGCATCGCGCTCGACGCCATGCAGCTCGAGCAGCTCTGGCGCCAGCAGGCCGCCAGCGACCACCGCCAACTGCCCGGCGGCCGCAGCAGTGCCACGCCGACCGCCGCAGCCAGCGAGGCCCCGGGCGGCTACGGCAGCACCACGGCACGTCCCTGGGACACGCCTTATGCGAAGGGCAGCGGCAAGGCTGGCCGCAGCGCCGAGCGCTGGAAAAGGGATGCCGTGCCGGCCTACACCGGCCCGCGCACCCTGCCGGCCAGCCGCGCCGACCATGCCGCCCGCCTGCTGCTGGCCAATATGGCGCTGTGGGAGCACCTGGCCGGCGAAGACCAGGCCATGCTCTGCGCCCAGCCCGCGCCACATGGCCCGCTGTTTGTCTGGATGGAATCGCAGTTCCACGAACATGGTCCGCTGGGCTGGTCTGCCCTGCACAGCGAGATGCAGGGCCAGCCCTTTGCCGAAGACGCCGCGCGCTGGATGCAGCAGCAGGCGCTGCACGCCGATGCCGAACCTGCAGCGCCTGATGTACAGGAGTCACGCCAGGAGCTGCGCCGCCTGCTCAACCTGATGCTGATCGACCGCCTCAAACAGCTCGAGACCGAAGCCCTGGCCCAGGCCCAGAGTGGTCAGGACCCGGACGCCCTGCAGCGCTACAAAAGCCTGCACGAACGCCGCCGCGACCTGATGGCGCAGACGTAGGCGTGGCCTGAGAACGCGATCCATGTCTGGCATTCGTGCAATTCGCGGTCAGAGACCGCTGTTACAGGGATCGGCAGCAGTTCATTTGCCCACCAGCTGGTTGAGCTTGTCGGCTTCAAACAAGCCCGTCTTTTGCGCCTCGCCGGGCACCTGCATCTGCTGACGGGCGCAGACTTCCTCCAGCGCTTTCCAGAGCAGTGCAATCTGCTGCTCCTGGCTGGCCGCGTTGTCGATCAGGCCGCGCAGGGCCTGGCTGACCGGATCGTCGTCCTGGGTGATGCCGTAGGCATTGAACTTGGGCTGCGCGCCCGACACATCGGCGCTTTCGCCAGTCTTCGAAGGGATGATGCGTGCCGGGATACCGACGGCCGTGGCGCCTGCAGGCACCGGCTTGATGACCACCGCATTGCTGCCGATCTTGGCGTTGTCACCGACCTCGAAGCCTCCCAGCACCTTGGCGCCCGCGCTGACCACCACGTTTTTGCCGAGCGTGGGGTGGCGTTTGGTGCCCTTGTAGAGCGAGGTGCCGCCGAGGGTGACACCCTGGTAGATGGTGCAGCCGTCGCCGATCTCGGCGGTCTCGCCAACCACCACGCCCATGGCATGGTCAAAGAAAACACGCTCGCCAATCTTCGCGCCCGGGTGGATCTCGATGCCGGTGAGCCAGCGTGAGCCATGCGAGATGAAACGCCCCAGCCACTTGAAGCCGTTGTTCCAGCACCAGTGCGCCCGGCGGTGCAGGACCAGCGCATGCAGGCCGGGGTAGCAGGTCAGCACCTCCCAGCCGCTGCGCGCAGCCGGATCGCGCTCGAGGATGCACTGGATGTCGGAACGGAGGCGGGCAAACATGGGCTCAAGTCTACCGTTTGCCCTTGGCCGCCTCGGTCATGGCCTTGGCCACCCCCCTGAGGATGTGGATTTCTTCCTGTTGCAGTCCAGCCCGGTTGAAGAGCTGGTTCAGACGCGGCATGAGCTTTTTGGGTGCGGCCGGGTCCAGAAAACCGATGTCGCTCAGCGCCTGCTCCCAGTGCGCCAGCATGCCCGCGATCTGCTGCGCATCGGCTGCGGCGGCGGTTGTGGTGGCACTGTGCACGTCAAAGCCTCCCAGGGCCATGCGCCATTCGTAGGCGATCACCTGGATGGCTGCGCCAAGGTTGAGCGAACCAAACTGGGGATGGGTCGGGATCGACAAGGCCACATGACAGCGGTAGACATCTTCGTTCTTCATGCCAAAACGCTCGGAGCCAAACAGGAAGGCCACCGCATGCTCGCCGCGGGCCAGGCTGGCCAAGTGCTCGCGCGGCTGGCGGGTGGGCGGACCGAAGTCACGCGGCGTCATGGCGGTTGCACACAGGTGGGTCATGCCTTCGAGCGCCTCGTCCAGCGTATCGACCACCCGGGCCTTGGCCAGCACATCGTTGGCCCCGCTGGCGCGCTGCAGGGTTTCTTCCTTGCGCAGCACATTGGACCAGCGCGGGTTGACCAGCACCAGTTCGTCAAAGCCCATGACCTTCATGGCCCGGGCGGCCGCACCCACATTGCCGGCATGGCTGGTGTCGATCAGGATGAATCGGGTTCGCATGGGGAGCGATTGTCCCACCTCGTGGCCGTCAGCTGGCCTGCTGCCGAGGGTGTGGGCGGGTCTCCCCAGCCACCCCGCCCGGAGTTTCATGAGAAAATCCGCCATCGCCTGCGTGATCGTGCGCCGGCCCGAACCGGCTCTTAACAATCCATGACCTCCTCACTCCATCCCATGCTCAACGTGGCCATCAAGGCTGCGCGCGCCGCTGGCGCCATCATCAACCGCGCCGCGCTTGACGTGGAAGCAGTGCGCATTTCGCAAAAGCAGGTCAACGACTTCGTCACCGAAGTCGACCACGCGAGTGAGGCGGCCATCATCGATACCCTGCTGACCGCCTACCCCGACCATGGCATCCTGGCCGAAGAATCGGGCAGCGAGCACGGCAACCCCCAGGCCGACCACATCTGGATCATCGATCCGCTGGACGGCACCACCAACTTCATCCACGGTTTTCCGGTTTACTGCGTGAGCATTGCGCTGCAGGTGCGCGGCCGCATTGAGCAGGCCGTGGTCTACGACCCCAGCCGCAACGACCTGTTTACCGCCACCCGTGGCCGCGGCGCCTTCCTCAACGACCGCCGCATCCGCGTGAGCAAACGCGTCCAGCTCAAGGAATGCCTGATCTCCACCGGCTTTCCCTTCCGTCCGGGCGACAACTTCAACAACTACCTGCTGATGATGGGCGACGTGATGCAGAAAACCGCCGGCCTGCGCCGCCCGGGCGCAGCCGCGCTCGACCTGGCCTATGTCGCCGCCGGTTTCACCGAAGCCTTCTTTGAAACCGGCCTGTCGCCATGGGACGTGGCGGCCGGCTCTTTGCTGGTCACCGAAGCCGGTGGCCTGGTGGGCAACTTCACCGGCGAGGCCGACTTCCTCGAGCAGCGCGAGATGCTGGCCGGCACACCGCGCATTTATGGCCAGCTGGTGCCGATCCTGCACAAGTACAGCAAGTTTGCCGGTGCCGGCGAAAAGGCCGAGGTGCGCGAAGCCTCGCGCAAGCTCTCCGCCCTCAAGCGCAGTGACGGCGCCGAAGACGGCGACGCCGCCCCCATCTGATCCTGCCCATGGCCAACGCGCCCGCCCCGAGCGCCCAGGACCTGAGCGCACACACGCCGATGATGGCCCAGTACCTGGCCATCAAGGCGGAGTTTCCGGACACGCTCGTCTTCTACCGGATGGGCGACTTCTACGAGATGTTCTGGGACGACGCCGAAAAAGCCGGCCGCCTGCTTGACCTGACCATCACCCAGCGCGGCCAGTCTGCCGGCAGGCCGGTGGTCATGGCCGGTGTGCCCTTCCATTCGGTCGAGGGCTACCTGGCGCGCCTGATCAAGCTGGGCGAGTCGGTGGCCATCTGCGAGCAGGTCGGCGATGTGGCCACCGCCAAGGGCCCGGTCGAGCGCAAGGTGGTGCGCGTGGTCACCCCCGGCACATTGACCGACAGCGAGCTGCTCAGTGAAAAGTCCGAAGCCCTGCTGCTGGCGGTGCACCAGGGCAAAAAGGCCCGCTGTGGCCTGGCCTGGCTGAGCGTCACGCAGGGCGTGATCCATCTGGCCGAATGCGCCCACGAGGAACTGGCCGACTGGATCGACCGCATCGGCCCCGCCGAGCTGCTGGCGAGTGCCGGGATGACGCAGACCTTTGAAGAGCGCCTGCGCCAGGTCCGCGCGCAGCACCGGGGGGCCGGCCTGTCGCTGGCGCTGCGGCCGGACTTCCAGTTCGACGCCGGCCTGGGCCAGCGCAAACTGCTCGAACAGCTCAAGGCGGCCAGCCTGACGGCCTGGCAAGCCGAGCACCTGCACGATGCCCATGCCGCCGCCGCCGCGCTGCTGAGCTATGCCGAACACACCCAGGGCCGCAGCCTGACGCATGTGCAGAGCATCCGCGTGCAGCGCTCGGACACGCTGATCGACCTGCCGCCGGCGACCCGTCGCAACCTCGAACTCGTGCAGACCTTGCGCGGGGAAGCTGCACCGACGCTGTTCTCGCTGCTCGACACCTGCATGACCGGCATGGGCAGCCGCATGCTCAAGGCCTGGCTGCTCGGCCCGCAGCGTGACCGTGCGCAAGCCCAGGAGCGGCTGGATGCCATCGCAGATCTGCAGGGCAGCGGCGCGTGGCGCAGGCTGCGCGAGCAATTGCAGGGCGCCAGCGATGTGGAACGCATCACCGCACGCACCGCCCTGCGCCAGGTCCGTCCGCGCGAGCTGGTGGCCTTGCGCCATGCGCTCGAACGCGCCGAGGGCCTGGCCCTTGCCCTGCAGACGCTGGCACCCGCCGAAGGCACGCTGCTGGCACGCCTGGCGCGCTGGCTGACACCGCCTGCCGGCTGCGCCCAATTGCTGGCACAGTCACTGCTCGAAGAACCGGCCGCGCTGGTGCGCGATGGCGGCGTGATCGCCCCGGGACTGGACGCCGAGCTTGACGAGCTGCGCGCCATCCAAAACCACTGCGACGACTTCCTGCTCGCGCTGGAAACCCGCGAGAAGGCCCGCACCGGCATCGGCAACCTGCGTGTGCAGTTCAACAAGGTGCACGGTTTCTACATCGAGGTCACGCAGGGCCAGCTCGACAAGGTGCCCGAGGACTATCGCCGCCGCCAGACCCTGAAAAACGCCGAGCGCTTCATCACCCCCGAGCTCAAGGCTTTTGAGGACAAGGCCCTGTCGGCACAGGAACGGGCGCTGGCGCGCGAGAAATGGCTTTACGAGGGCCTGCTCGACCAGCTGCAGGGCTTTGTGCCGGCACTCACCGGCCTGGCGCAGGCCATGGCCGGGCTGGACGCGCTGTGCACCTTGAGCGAGCGCGCCGCCACCCTCAACTGGTGCGCGCCCGAGTTCAGCCGCGAACCCTGCATCGAGATCCGCGCCGGCCGCCACCCGGTGGTCGAGGCGCGCCTGGCAGAACTCTCGGGCGGCAGCTTCATCGCCAACGACACGGTGATGGGGCCCAGGCAGCGGCTGCAAATCATCACCGGGCCCAACATGGGCGGCAAATCGACCTATATGCGGCAGGTGGCCCTGATCGTGCTACTGGCCAGCATCGGCAGCCATGTGCCCGCCAGCCGCTGCCGTCTGGGCCCGATCGATGCCATCCACACCCGCATCGGCGCGGCCGACGACCTGGCCAATGCCCAATCGACCTTCATGCTGGAAATGACCGAAGCGGCGCAGATTCTGCACAGCGCCACGCCGCACAGCCTGGTGCTGATGGACGAAATCGGCCGCGGCACCTCCACCTTCGATGGCCTGGCCCTGGCCAGCGGCATCGCCACGCAGTTGCACAACAAGGTGCAGTGCTTTGGCCTGTTCGCCACGCATTATTTCGAGCTGACCGAGTTTCCGGCCAGCCACAGTGCCGCCGTCAACCTGCATGTGGGTGCCGCCGAAGCGGGCAGCGACATCGTGTTCCTGCACGAGATCCAGCCCGGCCCCGCCAGCCGCAGCTACGGCGTGCAGGTGGCGCGCCTGGCCGGCATGCCTGCAGCGGTACTCAGCCATGCGCGCCATGTCCTGCAGGCACTTGAATCGGGCGCGCAGGATGCGCGCGCCCAGGTGGACCTGTTTGCGCCGCCCCCCGAAGCCGAAGTGCCGGGCCCCAGTGCCCTCGAAGCTGCCCTGGCCCAACTCAACCCCGATGCCCTGAGCCCGCGCGAGGCACTCGATGCCCTGTACAGTCTGCAGCGCATGCTGCCCAAAAAGTAAACCATGACCTACTGCGTTGCCATCAAGACCCGTGCCGGCCTGGTGTTCCTGTCCGACTCCCGCACCAATGCCGGGCTCGACCAGATCAGCACCTTCCGCAAGATGATCATCTACGAGAAGCCCGGTGACCGCTTCATGACACTGCTCTCGGCGGGCAACCTGAGCATCTCGCAATCGGTGCGCGAGGTGCTGCAGGTCGAAAAACTGGTCGAACCCGGCCACGACGAGCCGCTGACCATCTGGAATGCCACCAGCATGTTCGATGCGGCCCGCGTGCTCGGTGCCGCCGTGCGCCGCGTCTATGAGCGCGATGCCGCCGCGCTGCGCGCCACCGGCGTGGAATTCAATGTGTCGATGATTTTTGGTGGCCAGATCGGGCAGGAAGGCATGCGCCTGTTCCAGGTCTATTCGCCTGGCAACTTCATCGAGGCCACCGAGGAAACACCGTACTTCCAGATCGGCGAATCCAAATACGGCAAGCCGGTGCTTGACCGCGTGATCACGCCCAACACCCCGCTGGACGAAGCCGCCAAATGTGCCCTGGTCTCGATGGACTCGACCCTCAAGTCCAACCTGTCGGTGGGCCTGCCGCTGGACATGGTGGTCTACGAAGCCGGGCGTCTGCAGAGCGACCGCATCGTCTGCATCGACGAGCACAATCCCTACTTCAGGATGGTGCGCAGCAGTTGGGGCGAGAAACTGCGCCAGATGTTCGACAGCATCGAACACCCGGCCTGGGATGGCCAGCAGTCGGAAGTGCCGATCATGGTGCCGGCGGCGCGCAACACCGTCCTCAAGAAGATCCGCACGCCTGACGAGAAACTGATCTGAGCATGCTCGGTCGCATCGTCTTCTCGCACGGCAACAGCTTTCCGGGCGGCACTTACCGCCAGCTGCTCGAGAGCCTGCGCCAGCGTGGCTTTGATGTCCATGCCATCGACAAGTTCGGCCACGACCCGCGGTACCCGGTCACCGACAACTGGCCCCACCTGGTGCAGCAGCTGGCCGACTTTGTCAGGGCTGCACAAGACGGTGGCCCGCCTGCCTTCCTGGTCGGGCATTCGCTGGGCGGCATCCTGAGCCTGATGTGCGCCGCGCTGCACCCGGAACTGGCGCGCGGCGTGCTGCTGCTGGACTCGCCCATCCTGGGCGGCTGGAAAGCCTCCACCCTGAGCCTGGCCAAACGCACCCAGCTGGTGGGTGCGCTCTCGCCCGGCCAGGTCAGCCGCAAACGCCGCAACCACTGGCCCGACCGCGAGGCCATGCTCGAACACCTGCGCCACAAGCGCGCCTTTGCGCACTGGGACCCGCTGGTGCTGGCCGATTATGTGGACTGCGGCAGCGTCGAGCGCGAGGGCCAGCGTTGGCTGGCCTTTGACCGCGACATTGAAACCCGCATCTACAACACCCTGCCCGACCACATCGCAGGCCTGCTGCGCCGCCACCCGCTCAAGTGCCCGGCCGCTTTCATCGGCGGCACCCACTCACGCGAGATGCGCCAGGTGGGCATGGACCTGACCACGCAGGTGACCCGGGGCCGCCTGATGATGCTTGACGGCTCGCACCTGTTCCCGATGGAGAAGCCCCTGGCCACGGCAGCGGCCGTGGAAGCCGCCTTGCGCAATATGGCCAGCTGAGGCGGGGCCCAGCCCGCCACCGGCACAGGAACCTTAACGGCTCAGGCCTGCCACTCGACCCAGCCAAAATGGCTGGTGGCCAGCACCAGCAGGCCAAAGGCAATGCGGTACCAGGCAAACACTTCGAAGCTGTGCGAGGCGATGAAGCGCAGCAGCCAGCGCACGCACACCCAGGCGCTGATGAAGGACACCAGCAGGCCCACGCCAAACATGGGCAGGTCGTCCATGCTCAGCAGGGCGCGCTCCCTGTAGAGGCTGTAGGCCCCGGCTCCGATCAGGGTCGGGATGGCCAGGTAAAAGGAAAAATCGGTGGCCGCCTTGCGCGACAGGCCCAGCAGCATGCCGCCGATGATGGTGGCACCGCTGCGGCTGGTGCCCGGGACCATGGCCAGACACTGCACCAGTCCAACCTTGAGGGCGTCGCGGCCGCGCATGGCCTCCACCTCATGCACCCGCACCGTGCTGGCCGGGCGGCGTTCGGCCCAGAGGATGATGAAGCCGCCGATGATGAAGGCGCTGGCCACCACCGCGGGCGTGAACAGGTGGGCCTTGATGGCCTTGCCCAGCAACAGGCCCAGGACCACCGCCGGCAGGAAACCGATCAGGACATTGAAGGCAAAGCGCTGCGCCTGCGGGCTGTGGCCCAGGCCGCGCACGGTGCTGCTGATTTTTTGCCAGTACACCAGGATCACGGCAAAGATGGCGCCCGTCTGAATGGCAATTTCGAACACCTTGGCCTTGTCGTCGTGAAAGCCCAGCAGGGTGCCCGCCAGGATCAGGTGCCCGGTCGATGAAATCGGCAGGAATTCGGTCAGGCCTTCCACCACGCCCATGAGGGCGGCCTTGACGAGCAGTTCAGTGTCCAAAGGGGCTCCAGCGCAAAACCCGGATTATGGCGGGCCGCTGTGGCGGCCCGCCCGGGCGCCGGCCTGGATCACCGCTGGGGGGACAGGCTGCTCAGCGTGTCCAGACGACCAGCACCGCCATGGCGGCGATCACGGCCCAGATATGGGGATTGTGGCCTTCGATGAACTTGAGCAGACGGTCTTCCAGGGTGCGCGGGCGGCGCGCGGTGACCGCCTGGGGGGGCAGCGGGGTCTCGGTGTGCATGGGTGGGCTCCTGCGCCGGGGCAAGTGGTCCGGCACTGCAGACTCTAAGTGTCATTCTGACAAAACACAATTCAATGTCCTTTCAAATTGACATGAAATCCAGGGAAACCAGCGGCGGGCATGGGTGAAACCCCTCTAGGATGGACGGGCGCGGCCCCTTACAAAAGGACGCTTTCCGTGCCAACACCCCCTTTTTTCAAGGAGACAACCCATATGACTACCCGCCGACAACTTCTCCAGGGCGCTGCCGCTGCCGGTGTGCTGGGGCTGCAGCCCCTGAGCGGCTGGGCACAGGCCCGCGTGGAGACGCTGCGCGTCATCGTCGGTTTTCCACCCGGCGGCACCACCGACGCCTTTGCGCGCCGCGTTGCCGACAAGCTGCGTGGCACCTATGCCAACAACGTGATCGTGGACAACAAGCCGGGCGCCGGCGGACAGATGGGCGTGCTCACCCTCAAGAATGCGGCTGCCGACGGCGCCCACATCCTGTATTCACCGGCCTCGATGCTGACCATCTACCCCCACTCCTATGCGCGTCTGGGCTATGCCCCCTCGGATGTGGCGGCGCTGGGCATGGGCCACTCGACCGACCATGCCTTTGTGGTCGGGCCGGCGGTGCCCGAATCGGTCAAGAACCTGCGGGATTTCGTCGAATGGGCCAAGGCCAATCCAGGCAAGGCCAGCATTGGCAACCCGGCGGCCGGCTCGATGCCGCACCTGCTGGCCGGTCGCCTGTCCATGCTGGGCAACTTCCAGATCACCAATGTGCCCTTCCCGGGCTCCGGCCCGGCCATTCCGCAGGTCATCGGTGGCCAGCTGGCGGGCATGTCCTCGCCGCTGGGCGACTGGGTGCAGCACCACAAGGGCGGCAAGGTCCGCATCCTGGCCACCTCGGGCCCGGAACGCTCGCCCTACACCCCGGATGTGGCGACCTACCGCGAACAGGGTTTCGGCGAACTCACCGTGCGCGAATGGTTTGGCTTCTTTGCCCCGGCAGGGGTACCCGAGGCCATGCGCGAAGGCCTCAATGCCGCGCTGCGCGCAGCGATGGGCCAGCAGGACATCCGCGACTTCGTCACCCCGCTGGCCGCCTACATCGAATCGAGCACCACGGCCGAGCACAACCGGCGCCTGGCGGCCGACTCCGAGATGGCCCGGCGCCTGGTCACGGCGCTGGGCTTCAAGGCCGATTCCTGAAGCCCTCCGGGTCCGGCCCCCTTTACAAGGCCAGGAGTGCAGCCCATGATATGAATCCTTTTGGATTCATCAACGGGGGCCGCCATGGCCGAACCAAGGGAAGGGGGACTGGCGCGCAGCCCGCAAGTGGATGACGCGCCGGTGGTGGTCTATGTGCAACAGCTGCTGGAAGAGGCGGTGGCACACGGGGCCTCGGATCTGCATGTCGAGCCCGGCGAGCAGGACTGCCGGGTGCGCATGCGCGTCGACGGCCTGTTGCAGACGCTGGCCCGTCCACCGCAGGCCTTTCGCGAGCGGCTGGCGGCACGCATCAAGGTGATGGCGCGGCTCGATGTGGCCGAAAAACGCCTGCCGCAGGACGGCCGCATCAAGCTGCAGTTGCGGCAGGGCCGTGAGCTTGACCTGCGCGTGAGCACCCTGCCCACCCTGTTCGGGGAGAAGGTGGTGGTGCGCATCCTCGACGCGGCCCAGGTGCAGCTCGATCTGGCCGCTCTGGGCTACGAAGCCCAGGACCTTGCGCTGCTCGAACAGGCGATCCACCGTCCCCACGGCATGGTGCTGGTGACCGGACCGACCGGCTCGGGCAAGACCCAGTCGCTCTACGCCTGCCTGCAACGGCTCAACACGGAGCAGGTCAACATTGCCACCGTGGAGGACCCCTGCGAAATCCAGCTGCCGGGCATCACCCAGGTCAATGTGCAGGACAAGCCCGGCCTGGGCTTTGCACTGGTGCTGCGGGCCCTGCTGCGGCAGGACCCGGACATCCTGATGGTCGGGGAAATCCGTGACCTCGAGACCGCGGGGATCGCGATCCAGGCGGCGCAGACCGGGCATCTGGTGCTCTCGACGCTGCACACCAACGATGCGCCGGCCACCCTGGTGCGACTGCGCAACATGGGGGTGGCGCCCTACAACATCGCCGCCAGCGTCTCGCTGATCACCGCGCAGCGTCTGGTGCGACGCCTGTGCCGGCAATGCCGGGTGCCGCTGTGGCTAGGCGCCGAGAACCTGCGTCAGGCCGGCATGCCCGCCCGTGCACTGGCACAGGAAAGCTACCGGATCTACGCGCCGCACGGCTGCAGCGCTTGCCACAAGGGTTTCCGGGGCCGCACCGGCATCTTTCAGGTGATGCCGGTGAGCGAGCGCCTGCAGGCGCTGATCCTGCAGGAGGCGGGCACGTCCGAACTGGCGCAGCAGGCGGCACGCGAAGGCGTCAGCAGCCTGCGGGAAGCAGGCCTGCGCAAGGTCGTGGCCGGCGAGACCGCGCTGGAAGAAGTGCTGGCGGCCACTCGCGAACAGGCATGAAGACCGGCACCGTGCCACCGACCTACCGGTGGAGAGGCACCGATGCACAAGGCCGGCCCCGGCAAGGCGTGCTGCAGGCGGCCAGCGCTGGCCTGGCCCATGCCTTGCTGCGGCGCCAGGGGCTGCGGGTGGAACAGCTGCAACGCCAGTGGTGGTCCAGCGCGCCGGCAGTGGGGTCGGCAGCGCTCACCGCCATGGTGCGCCAGTGGGCGGTGCTCATGCGCGCGGGCATCAGCCTGGTGCCCGCGCTGGAACTGCTGCAGCGCAGCGCCGCATCGCCGGTCCTGGCCAGCCTGCTCGAGCGGGTGCAGCAGGATGTGGAGGGCGGCCAGCCCCTGTCGGTGGCGCTGGGACAGCATCCGCAGGTCTTTGGCCCCTTGCACCTGAGCCTGGTGCAGGCGGGCGAGCGGGCGGGCCTGCTCGAGACGATGCTCGAGCGCCTGGCCCAGACCCTGGAGAAAAACACGCAGCTGCGGTCACGGCTGCGCGCCGCCCTGACCTACCCGCTGGTGGTGCTCGTGCTGGCGCTGGCGGTGCTGGTGCTGATGCTGCTCTACGTGGTGCCGGTGTTCGAGGAGGTCTTCCAGTCGTTCGGGGCCGAGCTGCCCTGGAGCACACGTGCGGTGCTGGCCCTGAGCCACGGTCTGAGCCAGGGTGCGCCATGGGCGGCGCTGCTGGCCATGCCCTTGCTGTTGCTGCTGCGGCGGGCATGGCAGGACGCCGGCTGGCAACGCCGATGGCAGCGGCACCTGCTGGACTGGCCGGTGCTCGGTGGCCTGTTGCGTGCCTCGGTCGTGGCCCGCTGGGCACACACCCTGTCGGCCCTGTTGCAGGCCGGCGTGCCGCTGACCGAGGCCCTGCCGGTGGCCGGCAGGGCCACCGGCCACCCGGTCTACGAACGCCTGACCGAACACTTGCAGCGGCGCGTGGCGCAGGGTGGGCGGCTGAGCGAAGGCATGGCCCACACCGGCCGCTTTCCGGACCTGCTGGTGCAGCTGTGCGCCACCGGCGAGGAGTCGGGCACGCTGGCCACTTTGCTGGACAAGGCCGCCGAGCTGACGGGCGAGGAACTGGACGAGCGCGTGCAAGCGCTGTCGGGCCTGATCGAACCCCTGATCATCGTGCTGCTGGGGGGGGCAATCGGCGTTATCCTAGTGGCCATGTACCTCCCCATCTTCCGGCTCGGCCAGGTCTTCTGAACATGACCGATCTGCTCCCCGATGTGGCGCTCGCGGCCCTGCTGGGCCTGGTCTGCGGCAGCTTCCTCAATGTGCTGATCCACCGCCTGCCGATCATGATCGAGCAGGCCTGTGATGAAGCGCCAGCATCCGGGGCGCCGCCCATGCACCTGGCCTGGCCCGGCTCGCATTGCCCGGTCTGCTTGCACCCGATCGCGTGGCGCGACAAACTGCCCCTGATCAGCTTTGTGCTGCTGCGCGGCCATTGCCGGCACTGCCAGACCCGCATCGCATGGCATTACCCCGTGGTCGAACTGCTGACGGCGGTGCTGTTTGTCTGGAGTCTGCTGGCCCATGCGGCATGGCCGCAGGCGCTCGCCTGGGGCGGGTTTGCTGCGGCCCTGCTGGCCCTGGCCGTGATCGATGCGCGCACCCGATGGCTGCCCGATGCGATCACGCAGCCGCTGACCTGGGGCGGTTTGATCGCTGCGGCGATGGGCTGGACTGCGGTCAGCCTGACCGACGCGCTGGGCGGTGCCGTGGCCGGCTACCTGTGCCTTTGGCTGGTGTACTGGGGCTTTCGACTGGCCACCGGGCAGGAGGGCATGGGCCATGGCGATTTCAAGCTGCTGGCCGCCCTGGGCGCCTGGTTTGGTTGGCCACAGCTGCTGGCCCTGGTGCTGATCGCCTCGGTTTCGGGCCTGCTGGTGGCGCTGCTGCTGCTTTGGCGCCAGCAGCTGCCTGAGAACCGGCAGATCGCCTTCGGCCCCTTCCTGGCACTGGCCGGCGCCTGGCTGATGTTTTTCGGCACCCCTTCCTACCTGATGCTGTGAACACCATGGGCTCTGCAAGACTCTGGCGCATCGGCCTGACCGGCGGCATCGGCAGCGGCAAAAGCACCGTCGCAGCCATGTTCGCCGGGCTGGGCGCCGCCGTCATCGACGCTGACGCGATCTCGCGCAGCCTCACGGCGCCGGGCGGTCGGGCCATCGAGGCCATCCGGATGCAGTTCGGCGCAAACATGATCGGTGCCGACGGCGCCATGGACCGCCAGGCCATGCGCCAGCGGGTCTTCAGCGATCCGCAGGCACGACAGCAGCTCGAAGCCATCATCCATCCGCTGGTGAGCCTGCTCACGCGCGAGCAGGCCGGGCTTGCCGTGCAGGCCGGCCACCATTGCCTGGTGCACGATGTCCCGCTGCTGGTTGAAGCGGGCAGTCGCTGGCGCAGCCAGGTCGACCGTGTGCTGGTGGTCGACTGCGACCTCCGTACCCAGCGCGAGCGGGTGGTTGCGCGCAGCGGCCTGGGCGCCGACGAAATCGATCGCATCATCGGCCAGCAGGCCACACGCCTGCAACGGCTGGCCTGCGCCGATGTGGTGATCTTCAACGATGGGCTGACGCTGGCGGACCTGCAGGGGCAGGTCCGCGATGCCGCCCGCCACTTCGGGCTATGATCCCGGGATTGGAAGACCGCCGCGTGATACTGTACGAATACCCCTTCAACGAGCGCATCCGCACCTACCTGCGGCTCCAGGAGCTGTTTGAGCGGCTGCGCACGCTGCTTGGGCGCGCCGACCCCATCGACCACCACTTTGCGCTGACCACCCTGTTTGAGGTGATGGAAGTGGCCACGCGGCCCGAGCTCAAGGCCGATGCGCTCAAGGACCTGGAGCGGCAAAAGCAGCTCTACAACAGTTACCGAGGCAACCCGGCCATCTCCGAGCAGGCCCTCGACCAGGTGGTTGCTCAGCTCGATGGCCACTTCGAGGCCCTCAACGCACAGACCGGCCGGCTCGGGCATGGCCTCAACGACAACGAGTTCCTCTCGGCCATACGCAGCCGTTCCGTGATCCCGGGCGGCACCTGCGAGTTCGATCTGCCCGCCTACCACGCCTGGAAGCATCAGGACGCCGCCAGCCGGCAGGCCGACCTGACGCGCTGGATCGCACCCTTCGGGCCGCTGGCACAGGCCATCGGCCTGCTGATGCAAATGCTCCGCGACTCGGGCATGACCCAGAAGGTCATGGCCACCCAGGGCCAGTTGCAGCAGAACCTGCCGCAGGGGCGCGCCTTCCAGTTGCTGCGCCTGCGCATCGACCCGGCACTGGGTCTCACGCCCGAGATCAGCTGCAACCGCCTGCTGGTGGTGATCCGTCTCATGCAGCAGCAAGCCGATGGCAAGCTGCTGGCCAGCAGCGAGGACGTGCCCTTCGAGATGACCCTCTGCGCATGAGCGAGGCCCGGTCCGATCCGGTGGAGCGCCGGGTGCGATGCCCGGCCTGCCAGCAGTGGTGCCTGTACAGCCCGCGCAACCCATTCAGGCCTTTTTGTTCGGCCGCTTGCAAGGGCCTGGACCTGGGCGCCTGGGCCAGCGAGAGTTTCCGAATGCCCGAAGACACGCCCACCGATGGCGAGTTCGGCGATCCGAAACTGCACTGAATCAGGCGTGCGTCGCGCCTGCAAAACCCCGTTCCTCGGCCAGCCAGGCCAGCACCGGAACGGTCCCCGGCAAAACCGGCTGCACCTGCACCGGCAACTGCTGCCAGGCAAAGGACTGGGCTTCGCGCATCTGCAGGTCGCCCACCCACTGCTCCACCTTGCAAAAGTGCAGGCGCACCAGCGCATGCGGGTAGTCGACCATCTGCGTGCGCCAGGCCTGGACCGCGCCGATGGTGATGCCCAGTTCTTCCTGCAGCTCGCGGCGCAAGGCCTGCTCGACCGATTCGCCGGCTTCGAGCTTGCCGCCCGGGAATTCCCAATAGCCGGCGTACACCTTGCCAGCCGGGCGCGATGTCAGCAAAAACGCGCCGTCGGGCTGCAGCAGCACGCCCACGGCCACTTCGGTGACCTGGCGGTCGCTGCCGCCTTGCCGGGCTTGCTGCCCGTCGGCCACCAGCGTGTCACGCTGGCTCAAGCCAGGCGCCCCATGAAGTCGCGTGCAAACTGGTAGGCCACGCGGCCGCTGCGCGAGCCGCGCTCGAGTGCCCACAAAAGTGCCGCGGCACGGGCCTCCTCGATCTGCGCAGGCGTGGCGCCCAGCGCACCGAGCCACTGATTGGCAATGGTGAGGTATTCGTCCTGGGAAAAGGGGTAGAAACTGATCCAGAGGCCAAAGCGCTCGGACAGCGAAATCTTCTCTTCGACACCCTCACCCGGATGCACCTCACCGTCGGGCGTGTGCTTGTAGGTGAGGTTCTCGCTCATGTATTCGGGCAGCAGGTGGCGCCGGTTGCTGGTGGCGCACACCAGCACATTGGGCGTGGCAGCAGCCACGGAGCCGTCAAGAATGGATTTGAGGGCCTTGTAGCCCGGCTCCCCGTCTTCAAAGCTCAGGTCGTCGCAAAAGACCATGAACTTCTCCGAGCGGCCCGCCACCACCTCGATGATGTCGGGCAGGTCGGTCAGGTCTTCCTTGTCCACCTCGATCAGGCGCAGGCCGCGCGGCGCAAAGTGGTTGAGGCAAGCCTTGATCAGGGAGGACTTGCCGGTGCCACGGGCCCCGGTGAGCAGCACGTTGTTGGCCGGACGGCCCTGCACGAACTGCTCGATGTTGCGCTGCATCTTCTCCTTCTGGTCATCGATTTCCTGGAGCTCATGCAGGGCCATGGGCGCAATGTGCCGCACCGGTTCAAGCACGCCGTGCCCGGAAGCGCGTTTGCGGTAACGCCAGGCCACGGCCTGCGTCCAGTCGGGTGCTGTCAAGGGCTGCGGCAGCACCGACTCGATGCGTGTGATCAGCTGCTCGGCGCGCTCCACCAGGCGCTCAAACTTTTCGTTCATCAGGCCTCAACTCCTGTAGTCCGCATTGATGGACACGTAATCGTGGCTGAGGTCGCAGGTCCAGACGGTGTCGCTGGCGGTGCCGCGGCCCAGGCCGACACGCACCGTGATCTCGGCCTGCTGCATGACGCGCTGGCCGTCTTCCTCGCGGTAGGCCGGATGACGTCCGCCGCGGGTGGCCACATGGACATCGTCCAGGTGCAGCTCGATCAGTCCCTGGTCGAGGTCGTCGATGCCGGCATAGCCGACCGCCGCCAGGATACGGCCCAGGTTCGGGTCGCTGGCGTACATGGCGGTCTTGACCAGCGGGGAGTGGGCAATCGCGTAGGCCACCTGGCGGCACTCCTGCGCCGTGCGGCCACCGTCAACCTGGATGGTCAGGAACTTGGTGGCACCCTCGCCGTCGCGCACGATGGCGTGGGCCAACTGGCGCGCCACCTGCAGCAGCGCCGCCTTGAGCGCCTGGCCGTCAGCCGAGCCCCAGCTGCTGATGGGGGCATGGCCGGCCTGGTGGGTGGCGACCACCACAAAGGAGTCGTTGGTCGAGGTGTCACCGTCGATGGTGATGCGATTGAACGAGCCATCGGCCAGTTCGCGGGCGAGTGCCGGCAGCAGCCCGGGCGCGATGGCCGCGTCAGTGGCCAGGAAGCCCAGCATGGTGGCCATGTTCGGGCGGATCATGCCCGCGCCCTTGCTGATGCCGGTGATGTTCACCGTCCTGCCGCCAATCTGCAGCTGCGCGCTGGCCGCCTTGGGCACGGTATCGGTGGTCATGATGCCCTCGGCCGCGCGGGCCCAATGGCTTGCAGATGCGTCGGCGATGGCCGCCGGCAGTCCGGCCACAATGCGCTCGACCGGCAGCGGCTCCATGATCACACCGGTCGAAAACGGCAGGACCTGCTCGGCTTGGCATGCCAGCAGGCGGGCCAGCGCCTGGCAGGTCTGGTGCGCATGGGCCAGACCCGCTGCACCGGTGCCGGCGTTGGCGTTGCCGGTGTTGATGACCATGGCACGGATGCCCTGGCCTGCCAGCAGGTGCTCTCGGCAGACCTGCACCGGAGCGGCGCAGAAACGGTTGGTGGTGAACACGCCCGCCACGCTGACACCCTCGTCGAGCAGCATCACACTCACGTCCTTGCGATTGGCCTTGCGCACACCGGCTTCGGTAACGCCCCAGCGCACGCCCGCCACGGGCTGCAGTTGCGCGGGATCAAGGGGGGGCAGATTCACGGGCATGGGGGTCTTCCTTCGCAAAAAAAGTCAGGACAAACGGGCCTGGGCCCGTGGCTTGAAGGAGTGGGTGATCAGTTCAGCCTGCCGTGACACTGCTTGAACTTCTTGCCCGAGCCACAGGGGCAGGGCTCGTTGCGCCCCACGCCGGCAAACTGGCCAGGGGCAGTCCCGCCAGCGCTGGTGACCTGCTGCTCGCCGCTTTCGTCGGGCGCGCTGTACGTGATGTTGCCGATCTGCTCGGCCTTCTCCTCGATGGCGCTGGCGGCCTGCTGCACCTGCTCGCCACTCTGGATCTGCACCGTCATCAGCACGCGGGTGACTTCGTTCTTGACCGAGTCCAGCAGTTGCCCGAAGAGTTCGAAGGCTTCGCGCTTGTATTCCTGCTTGGGCTGCTTTTGCGCGTAGCCACGCAGGTGGATGCCCTGGCGCAGGTAGTCCAGCGCAGAGAGGTGCTCGCGCCAGTGGGTGTCGATGCTTTGCAGCAGCACCATGCGCTCAAAGGGCACGAAATTCTCGGCCCCCACCTGCTCGAGCTTGGCGCGGAACTGCGTGTGGGCGGCCTCGACCACGATCTCGAGGATGTCTTCGTCGGTGATGGCACTGGAGGCCTGCACCTTGCCCAGCAGGTCCAGCTCGATCTGCCAGTCGCTCTTGAGGACGGCCTGCAGCGCGGCCAGGTCCCACTGTTCCTCGACCGACTCGGGCGGCACGAACTGGCGCACCAGGTCGGTGAAGCAGCCCTCGCGCAGCGCCGCAATCTGGGCATCCAGGTCCTGGGCGTCCAGGATGTCGTTGCGCTGCTGGTAGATCACCTTGCGCTGGTCGTTGGAGACATCGTCGTATTCGAGCAGCTGCTTGCGGATGTCGAAATTGCGCGCCTCGACCTTGCGCTGGGCGCTTTCGATGCTGCGCGTGACAATGCCCGCCTCGATGGCTTCGCCCTCGGGCATCTTCAGGCGGTCCATGATGGCGCGCACGCGATCGCCGGCAAAGATCCGCATGAGCGGGTCGTCCAGGCTCAGGTAAAAGCGCGAGGAGCCCGGGTCGCCCTGGCGGCCCGAACGGCCGCGCAGCTGGTTGTCAATGCGACGCGACTCGTGGCGCTCGGTGGCGATGATGCGCAGCCCGCCGGCGGCCTTGACCTGATCGTGGGTCTGTTTCCAGACCTCACGCATGGCCTGGATGCGGTCGTGCCGCTGCGCATCGGTGAGCGATGCGTCCGCCTCGATGGCCTGGACGTCCTTTTCGACGTTGCCGCCGAGCACGATGTCGGTCCCGCGACCGGCCATGTTGGTGGCAATGGTGATCATGCCGGGGCGGCCCGCCTGGGCAACGATGTCGGCCTCGCGGGCGTGCTGCTTGGCATTGAGCACCTGGTGTTCGAGCTTGGCCTGGGCCAGCAGTTGGGAGATCAGCTCGGAGTTCTCGATCGAGCTGGTGCCCACCAGCACCGGTTGGCCGCGTTCGTGGCAATCGCGGATGTCGGCGATGGCAGCGGTGTACTTCTCCTGTGCCGTCTTGTAGACGCGGTCGAGCTGGTCCTCGCGCAGGCTTTTGCGGTTGGGCGGGATCACCACCGTTTCCAGACCGTAGATTTCCTGGAATTCGTAGGCTTCGGTATCGGCGGTGCCGGTCATGCCGCCAAGCTTGCCGTAGAGGCGGAAATAGTTCTGGAAGGTGATCGAGGCCAGGGTCTGGTTCTCGGCCTGGATCTGCACACCTTCCTTGGCCTCGACGGCCTGGTGCAGACCATCGCTCCAGCGGCGACCGGCCATCAGGCGGCCAGTGAATTCGTCGACGATGACGATCTCGCCGTTCTGCAGCACATAGTGCTGGTCGCGGTGGTAGAGGTGCTGGGCACGCAAAGCCGCATTGAGGTGGTGCATCAGCGTGATGTTGGCCGGATCGTACAGGCTGGTGCCTGCCGGGATCAGGCCCAGCCCGGCCAGCACGTCCTCGGCCTTTTCATGGCCCTGCTCGGTCAGGAAGACCTGGCGCGATTTTTCATCCAGGGTGAAGTCGCCAGGGGTGATGATGCCCTCGCCGGTACGAGGATCGGCCTCGCCCACCTGCAGGGTCAGCTGGGGCACCACCTGGCGGATCGCCAGGTACATCGCGGTGTGGTCTTCGGCCTGGCCACTGATGATCAGCGGCGTACGCGCCTCGTCGATCAGGATGGAGTCGACTTCGTCGACGATGGCAAAGTGCAACTGGCGCTGAACGCGGTCCTGCGGCTCATAGACCATGTTGTCGCGCAAGTAGTCAAAGCCATACTCGTTGTTGGTGCCGTAGGTGATGTCGGCGTTGTAGGCGGCCTGTTTCTCATCCCGTGGCAGCTGCGGCAGGTTGATGCCCACCGAGAGGCCGAGGAAGTTGTAGAGACGACCCATCCACTGGGCATCGCGGTTGGCCAGGTAGTCGTTGACGGTGACGACATGCACGCCTTTGCCGGTCAGCGCATTGAGGTAGACCGGCAGTGTGGCGGTCAGCGTCTTGCCTTCGCCAGTGCGCATTTCGGCGATCTTGCCGTTGTGCAGCGCTATGCCGCCGACCATCTGCACATCGAAATGGCGCATCTTCATGACACGCTTGGAGGCCTCTCGCACCACCGCAAAGGCTTCGGGCAGCAGCGCATCGAGCGTGCTGCCTGCGGCCAGGCGCTCGCGGAACTCCTGGGTCTTGGCTTTCAAGGCCTCGTCGCTCAGCCCCTCCAGGCCCTGCTCCAGGGCGTTGATGCGTTCGACGGTCTTGCGGTACTGCTTGAGCAAACGGTCGTTGCGGCTGCCGAAGATTTTGGTGAGGAATTGAATGGCCATGTCTGCACGGCTGCCGGGTCCGTGCAGCATGATGCGCACGATGCAACCGTTGTCCTGTCAGGTTGTTGGGTCTTGCTGCCCCCGCTGCCCTGCAGCGGCGATCAGCCAGCCATTTTAGCGGCAGCCATCCGCGCCCCCGACGCTGCAAGGCCTTGCCGGACGGGGCTGCAGGATAATCGGCACACCGTGACCACCGCATCTCGCCGCCACAACGCCATTCCCCTGCTGCAAGCGGCCGGGGAGTCGCCCACCCTGGCGCGGCTGGTCGACCGCATGGCGACCTCCAGCCGCTGCCTGGAGGCGATCCGCGCCATGCTGCCACGGCCTCTGGTGGCCGCGCTGCAGGCTGGCCCGATCGAGGAAGGCGAATGGTGTCTGCTGGTCAGTTCCAATGCGGCGGCGGCCAAATTGCGCCAGTTGCTGCCGGCGCTGCAGGCGCAGCTGGCCACGCAGGGACTGCCGGTCACCCGCATCCGGATCAAAGTCCGGGCCCGCACAGCCTGACGCCGGCGTCCGGGCAGCGGCGGCCCCATGAAAAAAAAGCCACCTGTCGCAGGTGGCTGTATCGGGGTGGTGCCGGTTGTCGGATTCGAACTGACGACCTACCGCTTACAAGGCGGGTGCTCTACCAACTGAGCTAAACCGGCACGGGGGAGATTCTAACCGTTCAGTGCAGGCCCTTTGGCAGGCCGTGCCTCATTTGACACGTTTGAGCGCAGGCCGCTGACCCGGCGCAGGCGTGGGGGTGGTCGGGGGTTCGCCGTCCTCCGAGGCCAGGGAGTCGCTGCTGGCCTGCGGCACAGGCTGCCCGCCCTCCTGCACCGGAAAGGCCATGCCCTGGCCATTCTCGCGTGCGTAGATGGCCATCACGCGTCCGACCGGCACCATGATGTCGCGCGGCTGTCCACCAAAACGGGCTTTGAATTCGATGAATTCATTGCCCAGCTTGAGCGAACTGGTGGCGTCGTAACTGATGTTGAGCACAATCTCGCCGCTTTGCACGTATTCGCGCGGCACCTGCACCGAGGGGTCGACCTTCACCGCCACATAGGGCGTGAAGCCGTTGTCGGTGCACCATTCGTAGAGTGCCCGGATCAGGTAGGGCCGCGTCGAAGGCAAATCGGCGTCGATCATGGCGGGCCGGCCTTATTTGCGCATGACCTTTTCGGAGGGCGTGAGCGCCTCGATGTAGGCTGGGCGCGAGAAAATGCGCTCGGCGTACTTGAGCAGCGGAGCCGCATTCTTGGAAAGCTCGATGCCGTAGTAGTCCAGGCGCCAGAGCAGCGGGGCAATCGCCACGTCGAGCATGGAGAAGTTGTCGCCAAGCATGTACTTGTTCTTGAGGAAGACCGGGGCGAGTTGTGTCAAGCGGTCGCGGATGTGCGAGCGGGCCTTCTCGAGCGCCTTGTCATTACCTTTGAGTGAACGGTTTTCAAGGGTGGAGACGTGCGTGAAGAGTTCCTTCTCGAAGTTGAGCAGAAACAGGCGCACGCGGGCTCGGTCGACCGGGTCGCCGGGCATGAGTTGCGGGTGCGGAAAGCGCTCGTCGATGTACTCGTTGATGATGTTCGACTCGTACAGGATGAGGTCGCGCTCGACCAGGATGGGCACCTGCCCGTAGGGGTTCATCACATTGATGTCTTCGGGCTTGTTGTAGAGGTCCACATCACGGATTTCGAAATCCATGCCCTTTTCAAACAGCACAAAACGGCAGCGGTGGGAGAACGGGCAGGTCGTTCCGGAATAAAGCACCATCATGGC
>JACCDV011099520.1_pt1 | contig 40080 bp, 31 predicted proteins | sample 7446131 | NCBI WGS metagenome assembly JACCDV01 (sample SAMN15323448, study PRJNA562643) | freshwater metagenome | isolation source: river surface water | place: USA:Blue River Watershed | collected 2017-08-17
CAGAACGGCGAAGATTTGCATCATCAAAGTTTGCAAGGCGGTTTGCAGTCGCGCGAACTTCGCGGCGCATCCGTCGCTCTTCCCAGGCCAGGACGCTTTCATGTGCACCCAGGCGGGTAAGGAGAACACCGATTGCATCTCCATCGCGGATAACGACGCGATCAACACCGCGCACCTCGCGCGCTTTGGCAGCAATTCCTAGTCGACGAGCTGCGCCAACAAGTGCGAGAGCGGCTTCGGGTCCAGGGCAGGTAATCTCAAGAGATGATGAGCGACCGGGTTCCGTCAACGAGCCATGAGCAATAAATGCTCCTCGCCACGCTGCTTCGGCATCACAGATATTTGCAGAGACAACCTGTGGCGGAAGACCACGAATTGGGCGACCATTTCCGTCGATGAGACCGGTCTGGCGAGCAAGGGCATCTCCTGATTCGATGACACGAACAACATAGCGAGAACCTTTGCGCAATCCGCTCGATGAGAGAACTGCAAGGTCACTATCGTGGCCGTAGATGTCGGCAATATCTTTCTTGAGGCGACGCGCACTTTGAGAAGTATCGAGTTCAACCTCGATGACTACCTTGCCCGCTGCGATATGAAGACCACCGGCAAAGCGAAGAAGAGATGAGACTTCAGCCTTGCGACAACAAGGGCGTGTGACCGAGAGACGACTTAACTCGTCCTTAACTGCTGCTGTCATTGCCATGGGTCTATCCAACCAAAGTTTGCTGCGCAATGTGTGCGAAAAGAGAGGCTAATTTTTTCGTATCGTGATGAATTGGCTGGCCTGCAAGGCGGAGATCCTGCACGAGCAACTCTCCACCTTGGGTTGAAACTTTCTCGTGGAGCAGGGAGGCTGCATCGGACTTCTCTACCAACGACGTATCTGCAAGAACATAATCAAAGGCAAGCCCTGGTGCCAATTTCTGCACTGCGCTCATGTGGTCTAAAGCGCTACGTCCGGCAAACTCCCCGCTCTCGGGATCATCAAGATTGAGCAGAAGTATCTTCTTCGCCTTACTGTTAATAAGGGCTGTGAGTTGCTGAGGAACCAACAGATGCGGAAGCACACTTGAGATCCATGAACCTGGCCCCATGGTGATCCACTCTGCCTGAGCTATCGCGTCAAGAGTTTCAACTCGTGGCTGTGGATCTGCAGGAATTAACTCAAGAGATTGAAAGTGACCAGTAGTTGTCGCGACTTCCTTCTGTCCGCGCACAGTTTTCTCTATACCGTTATCAAGAAAAGTCGCTTGTATATCTAATGGTTGGCTAGCCATGGGAAGCACGCGCCCAACAACTTTCAGAAGAGAACCTACGCGATCCAAACCTACAACTGGATCTTCATCACGGTCCCAGAGCGCTGCGAGTAAGAGATTTCCTACTGCATGGCCATCAAGAGGCCCATCGCTGGTGAATCGATACTGCATGATCTCTGCCCAACTCCGCCCCCACTCGTCATCTCCGCAGAGAGCGGCAAGTGCCATGCGTAGATCACCCGGAGGGATGATTGGAAATTCATCGCGCAATCTTCCGCTAGAGCCACCATTGTCGGCAACGGTGACGACAGCGGTGATCTCTGAGGTGATAGATCGGAGTGCAGTCAGAGTTGCAAATAGACCATGCCCTCCACCGAGAGCGACAACGCGAGGAGAAACCATCGACTACTCGCGTCCTACATCTCTATGAGTCGCATGCGCGGAAATTTCAAAATCAGTAGCAGCTTCATTGAGTTGGCGAGCGATTTCACGTGCGATAGAGACGCTTCGATGTTTGCCACCTGTGCAACCAATTGCAATCGTGACAAAGCGCTTTCCTTCACGGAGATAACCCGGAATCATCTGCATAACAACTGAGACATAGGTTTCGATGAACTTTCTTACTCCATCGCTTTCAAGAACCGTGGTGAAGACTTTCTCATCTAGGCCCGTCAGAGGTCTTAGCTCTGGCACCCAATGGGGATTTGGAATAAACCGCGCATCAAGAACTAAGTCAGCATCGACGGGGATTCCATATTTGAATCCGAAAGAGAGCACGTTGATCCGGATGGCGCTGAGAGAGCCAGGTGAGAAGATCTCAGCCACACGTTTCTCGAGTTGGTGAACATTAAGATTGCTGGAATCGATCACGATATCTGCTTGTGCGCGAAGCTCATCTAATTTGGAACGTTCGCGAGAGATTCCATCAACAATGCGATCTTGAGCTTGAAGCGGATGCGGCCGACGAGTGGACTCAAAACGTGCCACCAAAATTTGATCGCTAGCATCGAGAAAGAGGAGTCTGAAGGCGATCTTCTCATTGCGAAGTGTAGTCAGTGAAGTGCTAAGTTCATCGAAGAACTTTCCACCACGAACATCGACAACGACTGCAACTGATTGAAGCGCAGCCGCTGTTGTCTGGGTCGCAAGCTGTGGAAGCAAGGCCGGTGGCAGGTTATCAACTACATACCAACCGAGATCCTCGAGTGCGTGGGCAACTGTCGACCGACCAGCACCAGACATTCCGGTGAGGATCAAGAGCTCTCGCGTACTCATGGCTACAGTCTGCCATCTACGTCAAGTATCTATCTACCGTTATGGCCAGCCTTTTTTTTCTAAGATTTCGCCAGTCTCCATATCGACCCCTGCATGTATTGCGCTCTCCCCCATATGCGAGAGATGGTTCCAAATGATTGTTGCGATCTTCTCTCCGATACCAGGGGTTGCCGCAATATCTTCAATCGATGCCTTGCGAATGGCGCTTACAGAGCCGAATCGATCGAGAAGTGCTGCCCGACGAATGTGACCGAGCTGTTCGATTTCATCGAGAACAGATTCCAGCATGACCTTTGATCTACGAGATCTATGGAAGGTAATCGCAAAGCGGTGTGCCTCATCGCGGATGCGTTGTAAGAGATACATTCCTTCACTCGTGCGCGGAAGAATCAATGGATCTTGACTATGAGGCAGCCAGACTTCCTCGAGTCGTTTTGCTAACCCACAGAGTGCAATATCTGTAACGCCTAGCTCTTCAAGTGCACGAGCCGCGGCAGCAACTTGAGGAGCACCTCCATCGACAACAATAAGCTGCGGTGGGTAAGAGAACTTGCCGAGGCGTCCGCCTGATTCATTGACTTCACTCTGATCAACTTTGCGATCTGCCAGCAGCCTCTTCAGGCGTCGCGTGATGACTTGATGCATGGCTCGCGTGTCATCGGTTGCCTCTGTCGTATCGATAATGAAACGGCGATACTCACTCTTCTTAGCTATACCGTCTTCAAAGACAACCATCGAGGCAACAACTGTGGTGCCAGAGATGTTTGAGATATCAAAACATTCAATACGTAGCGGCGTGCGCGGCAGTTCAAGAACCTCTTCAAGCTCGATAAGGGCTTTGCCTGAAACAGCCGCATCGTTAGCTCGCTTACTTAAAAATTGGATAAGCGCATAGTGCGCGTTTCTTCCGACTGTCTCAAGGAGTTCGACCTTCTCCCCGCGTTGTGGAACTTTGATGGTGACCTTGTGGCCAGAAAGCGATGCCAACCACTCCATGAGCGCATTGATGTCTGCAGGCTCTTGATTCATATGGATGATCGAAGGAATCTCCGTTGCGCCATCACCATAGATTGAAAAGAGGAGTGAAGCCCATTGATCTTCACCTTCAAGGGTTCGCTCCTGATCGACAATCCACGATCGCGATCCCTTAATTGATCCCCTGCGCACCATGAAGATAGAGCCGGCGGCGTGAAAGCCCTCTTCATGTATTGCTATGAAGTCGCCGTCAAGATCGTCCGAGAGATTTCCCTGCGTAGATCGCTGAGCCTTTTCGAAAGATTCAATCTGATCTCGAAGGCGGGCAGCACGCTCAAACTCTTCACGAGAGGCGGCTAGTTCCATCTCGGTACGCATCGTTGGCAGGAGGTCTTCCATGCCCGACTCCATAAAGTCGTTGAGTTTTACTGCAATCTCTTTATGTTCTTCTGGAGTCACCCACCCCACGCACGGTGCTACGCACTTTCCAATATCTCCTAAGAGACATTGGCGTTTAGTTCGCTGGGCGCGTTGGAAATTTCCCGCACTGCACGAGCGGACTGGAAAGACTTTGAGGAGAACTTCATAGGTATTGCGCAGCGCCCAGGCATTTGTATAGGGACCGAAGTACTTAAGACCCGGCCGCTTCTCTTTGCGAGTGATAAAGATTCGCGGAAATTCATCTTCGAGTGAGATTGCCAAATATGGGTAGGACTTATCGTCCTTAAATTGCACGTTATAAGTCGGGTGGTATTGCTTGATCCATGAGAACTCTAAAGCCAGTGCTTCGAGTTCGGTCTTCACAATCGTCCAGTCGACTCGAACGGCCTCGTGGACCATGCGATAAGTTTTCTGAGCGAGATTTGATCCAAAGTAAGTGCTTAGGCGATTCTTAAGATTCTTCGCCTTGCCAACATAAATAACCTTGTCGTTCTTGTTATAGAAACGATAGACGCCAGGATCTTCCGGAATCTCGGGAGGGCGATACGAGGCTGGATCTGCCATTGCTACTTCTTCTTTGTTGCGGTCTTCTTCGGCGATCTGTTGCTCTCTAGAATCTCGCTGAGGAATTGTCCGGTGTAGCTCGCTTTAACCGTTGCAACATGTTCAGGTGTGCCAATGGCTACGACCTCGCCGCCTCTAAAGCCGCCTTCAGGGCCCATATCAATTACCCAGTCAGAGCACTTAATGACATCGAGGTTATGCTCGATCACAATGACGGTATTTCCTGAATCGACAAGACGGCTAAGAACGCCTAAAAGCTTATTGACATCTTCGAAGTGAAGGCCGGTCGTAGGCTCATCAAGAACGTAGATTGTTCTACCGGTTGAGCGTCGCTGTAGCTCTGTTGCGAGTTTGACTCGCTGGGCTTCGCCACCAGAGAGCGTCGGAGCCGATTGTCCAAGGCGCACATAACCTAAACCGACATCGCAGAGAGTCTTGAGGAATCGGGCGATGGTCGGGACAGATTCAAAGAACTCATGAGCGATTTCAATTGGCATATCGAGAACTTCAGCGATTGTCTTACCCTTGTAATGAACTTCCAACGTCTCGCGGTTATATCGGGCGCCATGGCAGACTTCGCAAGGAACGTAGACATCCGGAAGGAAGTTCATCTCAATGGTGATCGTTCCATCACCTGTGCAGTTTTCGCAGCGACCGCCCTTGACGTTAAAGCTAAATCGACCTTGCTGATAACCGCGAATCTTCGCCTCTGTTGTTTCAGAGAAGAGAGCGCGAATTTTGTCGAAGACGCCGGTATAGGTAGCAGGATTTGAACGTGGCGTACGGCCAATCGGTGATTGATCAACATGGACAACCTTGTCGAGCTGATCGATACCGGTAATTGTCTTGTGGCGACCGGGAACAATTCGTGCGCCATTGAGCTTATTGGCAAGGGTTGAATACAAGATGTCATTGACCAACGTGGATTTACCAGAGCCACTGACGCCTGTAACGGCGACAAATGTTCCAAGCGGAATCGCAACTTCTACATCTTTGAGGTTATTCTCCTTAGCGCCTTTGATCACTAACTGACGTTTAGGGTCAACTGGTCTACGGCTCTGTGGAATTTCGATGGCGCGACGGCCAGAGAGATAGGCGCCTGTAATCGATTCTTTCGAAGCGATGAGATCTTCATAGGAGCCCGAGACGACAACCTTGCCACCGTGTTCGCCGGCGCCTGGACCGATATCTACAACCCAATCTGCGGTTCTGATGGTCTCTTCATCATGCTCAACAACAATGAGGGTATTTCCCAGGTCACGCAGACGTGTAAGAGTTTCAATTAAGCGTCGGTTATCGCGCTGATGAAGACCGATGCTTGGCTCATCCAATACATAGAGAACTCCAACTAAGCCTGAACCGATCTGTGTGGCAAGGCGAATGCGCTGTGCCTCACCACCAGAGAGAGTTCCGGCTGGGCGATCGAGCGAGAGGTAATCAAGGCCTACATCAAGCAAGAATCCAAGGCGAGCATGCACTTCCTTCATGACACGTTCAGCAATCTGAGCTTCGCGCTTTGAGAGTGAGATCTTCTTTAAGAAAGCGGCACATTGATCGATCGAGAGCTCGCACACTTGAGCGATGCTCTTATCTCCAATAGTTACTGCAAGGACTTCTGGCTTAAGTCTGGCACCATTACATGCGGCACAAGGAATCTGGCGCATATATGCCTCGTACTTGTCACGGCTGTAGTCACTATCGGTCTCACCGTGGCGGCGATGAATAAAAGGAATAACTCCTTCAAAACCCGTTGTGTAATTGCGAGCTCCATAACGACCCTTGTAGCGCATCTGAATTTCGTACTCGTAGCCATTGAGAATCGCATCTTGAGCTTTCGCTGAGATCTTCTTCCACGGTGTATCAAGTGAGAACTTAATGTCCTTTGCTAGCGCTTCGAGTAGTCGGACAAAGTAATCAGCGGATTGGCCGCCAGACCATGGTGCAATAGCGCCATCATTGATGCTGAGGCTGTCATCAGGGATGATCAACTCTTCATCAACTTCAAGCTTGGTACCAATACCGGAACATTCCGGACAGGCGCCAAAGGGTGAGTTAAAGGAGAAAGAACGTGGTTCAAGCTCTTCAAAGGAGAGATTGCAATCATGGCAGGCCAGATGCTCGCTATAGGTGTGAATCTTCTCTTGGCCTTCTTTTGCATCAACGAAATCCAAGAGCACAATTCCACTGGATAACCTAAGAGCTGTCTCAATCGAATCGGTAAGGCGTGATTTTGATTCAGTCTTTGCTGTCAGACGATCGATTACCACCTCAATGGTGTGCTTTTCCTGCTTCTTTAATTTAGGAGGCTCTGAAAGTGAGATCGCTAGGCCATCAACAATCGCACGCGAATAACCCTGCTTTACCAAATCGTTAAAGAGATCTACAAACTCACCCTTGCGTTCGCGGACGACGGGTGCCAATACTTGGAACTTCGTTGTCGCAGGAAGCTCAAGGATCTGGTCAACAATCTGTTGTGGGCTCTGTCGCGAGACTGGCTTCTTACATTGCGGACAATGCGGGCGACCCGCACGAGCAAAGAGCAGACGTAAGTAGTCATAGACTTCAGTAATCGTTCCCACAGTCGAACGTGGGTTTCTATTTGTTGATTTCTGATCGATGGAGACGGCAGGTGAGAGTCCTTCGATGAAATCAACATCAGGCTTATCCATCTGACCCAAGAATTGGCGGGCATAAGCTGAGAGAGATTCAACGTAGCGGCGCTGACCTTCAGCAAAAATTGTGTCGAAGGCCAAGCTCGATTTTCCGGAGCCAGAGAGGCCGGTAAAGACAATGAGGGCATCGCGAGGAAGGTCGAGAGAGACATCTTTGAGGTTATGTTCGCGCGCACCACGCACGACTAGCTTCTCAATAGTCACTTTAGACACCCGCTTCTTCCATAGATCGAAGTTCTTTCTTCAAAATTCGAATCTCGTCACGAAGCTTGGCTGCAACTTCGAATTGGAGATCTGCAGCTGCGCTGCGCATCTGATCGGTGAGTGAGCCTATCAAGGCGACTAGGTCTTTGCGCGGTAGGGAGAGCACTCCCTTTGCGTTGAGTCCGGCAGATAGACCTTCACTACTACGTTTATCTGACTTCTTCTCGCTGGCAAGAAGCTCTGAGGTATCTTCACTCTCCCGTGTGATGAGGTCGGTGATATCTGCAATCTTCTTGCGTAATGGCTGAGGATCGACGCCACGTTCAAGGTTGTAGGCGACCTGCTTTGCGCGACGACGATTCGTTTCATCAATTGCAAGTGCCATTGATCGAGTGATGTTATCGGCATACATATGCACTTCACCTGAGACATTTCGCGCAGCTCGGCCAATCGTCTGAATCAATGAAGTTGCAGATCGTAGGAAGCCTTCTTTATCGGCATCGAGAATTGCGACTAGTGATACTTCAGGAAGATCCAGACCCTCACGGAGAAGGTTGATACCAATCAACACGTCATATTCACCAGTGCGTAGCTCGCGAAGGAGTTCAACGCGACGCAAGGTATCGACCTCAGAGTGGAGGTAGCGCACACGTACTCCACGCTCTTGCAAGTAATCAGTGAGATCTTCAGACATCTTCTTAGTCAGCGTTGTCACGAGTACACGCTCATTCTTTGCCGCACGGATATTGATCTCTTCAAGGAGATCATCAATCTGCCCCTTGATTGGCTTGATTATGATGGCAGGATCAACAAGACCAGTAGGGCGAATCACTTGCTCAACAACATCTCCCCCGACCTTTTCCATCTCGTACTTGCCGGGCGTTGCAGAGAGGTAGACCGTCTGGCCAACGCGCTCTAAGAACTCTGGCCACTTCAATGGGCGATTATCGAGTGCGCTCGGCAATCTAAAACCATGTTCGACGAGTGTGCGCTTTCTGGAGGCATCGCCTTCATACATCGCACCAATCTGTGGAACGGTTACGTGGCTCTCATCGATGACAACAAGAAAGTCATCAGGGAAGTAATCCAAGAGGCAGTGTGGCGCAGAACCCGGCGAACGATCGTCGAGATGACGCGAATAGTTTTCAATACCCGAACAGAAGCCAAGCTGCTCCATCATCTCGATATCAAAGGTTGTGCGCATACGAAGGCGTTGGGCCTCAAGTAACTTGCCCTGCTTTTCAAAGAGATTGAGTTGGATCTGAAGTTCATCTTGGATATCGCCAATGGCGCGTTTCATTGTCTCTGGGCTTGCCGCGTAATGGGTGGCCGGGAAGATATGAACTTGGTCTTCATCGCGAATGATTTCACCGGTCAGAGGGTGCAGGGTCATGATCTTTTCGATCTCATCGCCGAACATCTCTATTCGAATAGCGAGCTCTTCATACATTGGGATGATTTCGATCGTATCTCCGCGAACTCGGAAAGTTCCACGTTCGAAGGCGATGTCATTGCGCTTGTACTGCACATCGACAAAGCGGCGAAGGAGTGCGTTACGTTCAATCTCATCGCCCACCTTGAGATGAATCATTCGGTCGATGTATTCCTGTGGGGTTCCAAGGCCATAGATGCATGAGACTGTGGCAACGACGATGACATCACGGCGAGTAAGGAGTGCGTTGGTTGCAGAATGTCGCAGACGTTCCACCTCATCGTTGACACTGGAATCCTTCTCGATGAAGGTATCAGTCTGCGGAACGTATGCTTCTGGTTGGTAATAGTCGTAGTAGGAGACGAAATACTCGACAGCGTTATTGGGTAAGAGTTCTCGAAATTCATTTGCAAGTTGGGCAGCCAGCGTCTTATTTGGAGCTAAAACCAAGGTAGGACGTTGCAGCCTCTCCACCAACCATGCAGTGGTTGCAGACTTTCCTGTTCCCGTTGCGCCAAGGAGCACGACATCTTTTTCGCCAGCATTGAGGCGACGTGAAATCTCTTCGATCGCCTGTGGTTGATCACCTGCTGGGACATAATCTGAGATCACCTGAAAGGGTGAAGTGTTACGCGTGAGATCGCTAGCGCCGGACATCTTTGTAGCCTACTAGCGAGTGCGCTCTGATGAGAGATCGGCGATAGGACCTTCCCAGAGGTTCTCGACCTGGCGCAGAAGATGATCTTCATCGCCATCGTTTGTGATCACCGCATCTGCGATATCAGTGCGAGATTGAGACGATGCCTGGTTGGCAAGGCGAGCCTTGATATCGGAGATGAACATGCCTCGCTCGAGTAGGCGTGCAACACGGAGATCCTCATCGGCTTCAACGGTGACGATAAAGTCAAACTTCTTCGCCGCATCTGTCTCAACAAGTAATGGGATCTCATAGATCATTGGAACGGCAGGATCGTTTTCAGCGCGGGCTTGAGCAAAGAGAGCTTGTACTCGTGGATGCACGATCGCCTCGAGTGCAGATTTCGCCGCTGGGTCAGAGAAGATAATTGCAGCTAGCGCCTTACGATCGATATCACCGTTAGCCAAGATCTCCTGCCCAAAGCGAGCTATGACTTCATCAAAGCCTTCGCTGCCGCGCTCGATTGCAATTCGCGCCAATTGATCTGCATCAACAACGTTTGCACCCAGTTCGCTAAAGAATTGAGCAACAGTTGATTTGCCCGCCCCGATCCCTCCGGTGAGTGCGATAACGATCATGGGGAGAGCCTACCTTTGGTGATCAGGAAATAGTTGTGGAAAGAGATAAGGAAAGAAGAGAGCCCCGCACGAATATCGCGCGGGGGTCTCTTCAATTTCCTTTACTTATTCGGCTGGAGTTTCAGCAGGTGCGCTTGCTGCATCTGCTGCCTTCGCCTCTGCCTTCTGCTTCTTGTGAGCCATGAAGCGCTCCTGTGCTTCGTGGTACTGACGCTCCCACTCTTCACGCTGAGCATCAAAGCCTGGCTTCCATTCCTGTGTCTCAGGATCAAAACCTTCTGGGTAGATGAAGTTTCCATCTGCATCGTAGCGAGCAGCCATTCCGTACTGTGTTGGATCAAATGCTTCGATCTCAACTTCAGTACCTTCATTAGCCTGCTTCAATGAGAGTGAGATGCGACGACGCTCAAGATCGATATCGATGATCTTTACGAATAGCTCGTCATCTACGGCAACAACCTGCTCAGGAATTTCTACGTGGCGTTCTGCCAACTCAGAGATGTGAACTAGTCCTTCAATTCCCTCATGAACGCGGATAAATGCGCCGAATGGAACGAGCTTGGTAACAACTCCTGGAACAACTTGGTTGATCGTATGTGTGCGAGCAAATGCCTGCCATGGATCTTCCTGTGTTGCCTTAAGTGAGAGTGATACGCGCTCACGCTCGAAATCAACTTCAAGAACTTCAACAGTTACTTCATCGCCGACTTCAACAACTTCGCCTGGATGATCGATGTGCTTCCATGAGAGCTCAGAGACGTGGACAAGACCATCTACTCCACCGAGATCAACGAATGCTCCGAAGTTTACGATTGATGAAACCACACCTGTACGAACCTGGCCCTTTTGGAGCTGGTTGAGGAATGTTGTGCGTGACTCTGACTGAGTCTGCTCAAGGAATGCACGACGTGAAAGAACAACGTTGTTGCGGTTCTTGTCGAGCTCGATGATGCGAGCCTCTACCTGCTTACCGATGTAAGGGGTGAGGTCACGGACGCGACGCATTTCAACCAAAGATGCTGGCAAGAAGCCGCGCAACCCGATATCAACGATAAGTCCGCCCTTAACAACTTCAATAACTGTACCGACGACAACTTCGTCGCGTTCTTTCTTGCCTTCGATCTCTCCCCAAGCACGCTCGTACTGAGCACGCTTCTTGGAAAGGATGAGGCGTCCTTCTTTATCTTCCTTCTGAAGAACAAGAGCTTCTACCTTGTCGCCGACCTTAACAATGTCATTTGGATCTGCATCGTGGCGGATTGAGAGTTCGCGTGAAGGAATTACGCCTTCTGTCTTGTACCCGATATCAAGAAGTACTTCTTCGCGATCTACCTGAACGACTGTGCCTTCGACGAGGTCTCCGTCGTTGAAATTTCTGATTGTGCCTTCGATTGCTGCAAGAAAATCTGCTGCTGATCCGATGTCATTTACTGCAATTACTGGTGATGTAGACAAGTGAGCTCCGTAGGGATAGATAAGTAATAGGACTCAAGCGATCTGCTTGAAGAACAGGTGAAGGGTACGGGGGTGAGGTCACACGGGGCAAATCCGCGCGTAGAATCTCCACATTATGAAGCGCTATAAGGAACTCTTCGCCTTCCCCCAAGTCATCTCCTTGGGAATAGCTGCATTTCCAGCGCGATTGGCCTACGGAATGATTGGCCTTGGTATTTTCTTCAAAGCAGAACAAGAGACTGGTTCCTTTGCAATCGCAGGTTTTGCTATCGGTCTTAACTCTCTGGCTGGATCACTGACGGCTGGAATCAGAGGTTCTGTAATGGATCGTTGGGGCCAGAAGTGGCCGATTCGCATCCTTGTCCCAACGTATGCCGCTCTCATCCTGACCCTTAATACGATGGAGACTTCGCGTTCGATTCTCATCACCGCCTTTATCTTAGGAATTACAGCTCCCCCGATTAATCTCTCTGTTCGCCCACTCTGGAAAGATATTGTTCCGGCCACATATTTAAGAACTGCATACGCCTTTGATTCAGCGATGATGAGTTCTACGACCGTAATCGGTCCAGTTGTTGTAACTTCACTAGCACTCTCCTCCCGTCCAGAACTAGCGCTCGATACCGTCGCAGCGCTAATGATCCTCGGCGGAATCGGTCTCTCTCTTATGCCAGTATCTCGAAATTGGATTCCCGAGAAGAAGGTGAAGGGGCAGGAACGCCTTCTGAAAAATCGCGCCATACAGCTTCTGATGTTTGAAGGGTGCTTTATTGGTTTTGGTTGGGGCGTCTTTGACGTTGCAGTCCCAGCATTTGCTACTCAAGAAGATGTTCCACATCGAGTGGCTTGGATCTTTGCCGCCTTTGGAATTGCCACTGTGATCGGTGGACTTTTGGGTGGCCTTGCATCCAAGAAGATAGCGCCATTGTCTGCGCTGCGCCGGGCATATTTACTGTGGGCGATTGCCTGCTTCCCTATTGTCTTTACCTATCCAGATTGGACGATGGCTGTAGTTGGCGCATCGATCGGCTTCCTCGGCGGTGCATCACAAGTCTTCTACTTTGAAGTGTTAGAGGCGGTGCGACCTAAGGGTTCGCAGACTTCATCTCTTGGATGGATCTGGAGCGTTGAAGGATCATTTATGGCAATTGGTGCTGCAGTCGGAGGGATTGTCTCCGAGCATTTATCTCCTCGAGTAGGTCTTGCAATGTTGCCGATTATGATCACTATTGGTTTCATCATTCTGACAATTGGAAGAGAGAGGCTATCAGCGGCAAATGATCTACCGACTGATGAAGAAGATCTCGCCGCCATTGAAGATCTCAGCGACACCAATAAGTAGAGCTAAAAGTAGAGTTAGTGTGCAGCTTCATTCCAGCTTCTGCCGACACCCACATTGACATCAAGCGGGGCTTTAAGCGGATAAGCCGATCCCATTTCGCGACGTAAAATTGCTGTGGCTGCATCAACTTCTTCATCGATTGCTTCCAAGATCAACTCATCATGGACTTGAAGCAGTAAGCGAGAGCGTAAACCTTCTGCCACCAAAGCTTTCTGAACATTGAGCATCGCCAACTTAATAATGTCAGCGGCAGATCCTTGGATTGGCGCGTTAAGTGCCATACGTTCTGCAATTTCACGACGAGCACGATTATCTTGCATGAGATCTGGCAGATATCGACGTCGTCCTAAAACCGTCTCGGTATATCCAACTTTGCGTGCCTCTTCAACGACGCTCTTGAGATAATCGCGGATGCCACCAAAGCGCATAAAGTAGCGATCCATCAAATCTTGCGCAGCAGGTGGCGAAAGGTCAAGCTGTGCGGCAAGTCCGTATGAACTCAGGCCATAGGCCAGACCGTATGACATCGCCTTAATCTGCCTGCGCATCTCAGGGTCTACATCCGTCGGTGCTACTCCAAATACCTCTGCAGCAACGGTGGCGTGGAGATCTTCACCAGATTCGAACGCTGCAAGAAGGTGCTCATCATGAGAGAGGTGGGCCATGATGCGCATCTCAATCTGGCTGTAATCGGCGGTAATCAGACGATCAAAACCTTTACCTGCAATAAAGCAATCGCGGATCTTTCGTCCCTCTTCCGTTCGCACTGGGATGTTCTGCAGATTAGGACCAACGGATGAAAGACGCCCTGTTGCAGTCACTGTCTGAGCAAAGTGGGTATGAATACGTTGATCGGGTGCAATCTCAGCAATCAAGCCTTCAATCGTTGTTGCAAGCTTCTTGGTCTCTCGAATTCGCAACAGTGCTGCTAGTACCGGATGCTTTGATTTTTCAAAGAGCCAGGCAAGCGCCTCAGCATCTGTTGTAAATCCAGTCTTAATCTTCTTTGTCTTCGGAAGGCCTAACTCTTCGAAGAGAACTACCTGTAGTTGCTTAGGTGATGCGACATTGAATTCGTGGCCAACTGCATCGTGTGCAATCTTGGTCTGAGCAGTGACTTCGGATTCAAAGTAGGTATAGAGCTCTTCTAACTTCTTCTTATCAACTGCCACTCCCCTGCGCTCCATCAAAGCTAAGAGGTGACCGATGGGAAGTTCGAGATCGTAGAGCAGGCCATCTACGCCACGCGTTTTCATTTCGCCATCTAGCGCAGCTCGAAGGGTAAAGAGATGTGTAGCAGTTGATGCAAGAGTGCTTTCAGCAGAGGAGATATCTAACGTTGAGCCGTCGCCATATCGTTCCAGGAGGTCACTGACTTCATGGCTGCGCACTCCTGGGTTGAGAACGTAGGCTGCAAGGCTTGTATCGAAAACTATTCCTTCGATCTCATGAATCCTTGAGAGCGTCTTTCCATCGTGAACAATCTTGGCAATTGCTGAATCTGCTCCCCAGGAACCAATATCACTTGAATGAATAAGGTAGACCTCTGTCGATGAGAGAGCTACTGCATATCGATGCAGGTGATCATCGATAACTTCATAAGCCAGAGAAATATCGCCGCTATGTTTTGCAATCTTGGCACTGATCTCCGCCGGTGTAAGAACAGCCAGATCAATCTCTTTGGTAAAGAGCGATGGCACCTCTACAGGAATTGCCGCGCCATCACGAGCGATGACAGCAAGTCGATCTTTTAGCGTTCTAAATTCGAGAGTGTCAAAGAGTGCGCTTAAATCAGATGGATCAACTCCGGACCAGGCAAGGGCTTGCGGGTCTGCCTCGATATCAACGGTATGGATCAATTGCGTAAGCTCACGGTTGCGTTTAACGCTCTCAATATTTTCACGCAGTGCGATACCGACCTTGCCGGAGACCTCATCTGCCTTCTCGAGCAGTTTTTCAAGTGAGCCATATTCGATGATCCACTTTGCGGCAGTCTTCTCGCCAACACCAGGAATAGAAGGCAAGTTATCGCTGGGGTCTCCGCGAAGGGCGGCAAAATCTGGATACTGAAGTGGGGTCATGAGGTACTTCTCTTGCACTGCCACTGGAGTCATGCGAGCTAATTCGCTGACTCCACGTTTTGGATACAAGACGGTAATTGCATCAGTTACCAGCTGAAAACTATCTCGGTCGCCTGTACAGATCAGAACTTCGAAATCTTCACTCTCGGCGCGTGTGGCAAGAGTTGCAATGATGTCATCTGCCTCAAAACCTTCAACTGAAAATTGGGTGATGCCAAAGCCCTTAACCAGATCATGCAGATAGGACATCTGTGAGCGGAATTCATCTGGGGTCTTTGCACGATTTGCCTTGTACTCAGGGAAGATCTCAGTGCGAAACGTCTGACGCGAAACGTCGAAGGCAACAGCTACATGGGTAGGTTTCTCATCCTTAAGGAGTGAGATCAGCATCGTCGCAAATCCGTATATTGCGTTGGTGTGCTGACCGGTTGCTGTTGTGAAATTCTCGGCAGGAAGAGCAAAGAAGGCTCGATAGGCCATTGAGTGGCCATCGATGAGGAGAAGTCGCTTCTTACTCTTGGCCATGGCCCTTATCTTAGGTATAAACTCCCGAACTATGACGCAACCAGATTTCCTAGAAATTATTCGCGAGCGTGGAATCGGCGCACTCGATAAGAAGATGGGTATTGAGATTCTCGAGGCTTCTCCGCAGCGTTTGGTTGGCCGCATGCCAGTTGAGGGAAATACTCAACCCATCGGACTCCTCCACGGAGGAGCAAATGTTGTACTCGCTGAGTCTTTGGGATCCATTGGTACTCAACTTCATGCAGGAGCAAATCGTCGAATCGTTGGCGTTGATATCAACGCAACACACCACAAGTCAGCCACCAGCGGTTTTGTTAAAGGAGTAGCGACAGCGGTGTCGCTTGGAAAGACCCTTTGCGTCTATGAAATCGTGATCACAAACGATCAAGGTCAACGAACCTGTAGCGCACGCATTACCTGCATGATTCTTGCAGAGCGTTAGAGAGCTTTAGGCTCCGTGTCCCAAGTAAGCGGCGCGAACAATTGGATCATTAAGTAGCTCTTGTCCGCTACCTTCCTTGGTAATTGTTCCTGTCTCAAGAACATATGCGCGATCTGCGATGCTCAACGCCTTTGCCGCATTCTGCTCTACGAGAAGAATCGTCATTCCCTGTGCCTTAATCTTTTTGATGATCTCAAAGATCTGAGCGATGAACATTGGCGCAAGTCCCATTGATGGTTCATCAAGGAGGAGAAGGCGTGGACGGCTCATGAGTGCACGTCCGATAGAGAGCATCTGCTGCTCACCACCAGAGAGTGTTCCGCCAGATTGCTTCTCACGCTCAAGCAGACGAGGAAAGAGCGCAAAGACCATCTCTAGATCTTCAGCCATTTCAGCCTTTGCTGTAGTGCGACCGAACTTACCGATTTCAAGATTCTCACGCACTGTCATGCCTGGAAAAATTCCGCGACCTTCAGGAGCTTGGCAGATACCTTCGATCACGCGCTGGAATGGCTTGATCTTTGTTAGATCATGGCCTTCAAAGGTGATCTTTCCATCTGCTGGCGCAAGGATGCCTGAGATGGTCTTCAAGAGAGTTGTCTTACCTGCACCATTTGCGCCTACGAGGGTAACGATCTCGCCCTGATTGACGGCAAGTGAAATTCCCTTGATCGCCTTGATCTTTCCATAAGAGACGTGAAGGTTTTCAATATTAAGAAGCATCTTCAGCCACTCCTAAGTAAGCATCGATAACGCGTTGATCATTCTGAATTTCCTTCGGCGTGCCTTCGGCAATCTTCTGTCCAAAGTCAAGAACAGAGACGCGATCTGAAATCTTCATCACAAGACTCATATCGTGCTCGATGAGCAGCACTGCATTTCCGTTGTCACGAATCTTGAGGATGAGATTTCCAAGCTCTACCTTCTCCTGCGGATTAAAGCCAGCAGCTGGCTCATCCAAGAGAAGCACCTTTGGCTCAAGGGCCAAGGCGCGGGCAATCTCCAAGCGGCGCTGATCACCGTATGGCAGATTCTTTGCCAATTGCTCTGCGCGGTGATCAAGTCCGATGAATGTCAAAAGCTCATGAGCCTTCTCCATAGATCGAGCCTCGTCATGGCGACTACGCGGAATTCCAACAAGAGAACCGAGGAGACCGCTCTTATTCATAGCATCTGCCGCTGTTGCGACATTCTCTAGAGCAGTCATCTCGCCAAAGAGGCGGATGTTTTGGAAAGTTCTCGCCAATCCCGCGCGGGCAATCTTGTATGGACGCTTGCCTACAACTGAATTTCCATCAACCAAGACATCGCCAGAGACCGGGCTGTAGTAACCGGTGACAATGTTAAAGACAGTCGTCTTTCCAGCACCATTTGGCCCGATAAGTGCAGCAACTTCGCCTTCGCTAACGTGAAGGTTTACTTTATTAAGGGCAGTAACTCCACCGAACTTAACAACGAGATCCTTTACTTCAAGGAGTTTCTTACTCATTACTTCTTCTCCCCTACTACTTCACGCTTCTTACGAGGAAGCAATCCATTTGGACGAAGGTTCATCATCACAACCATGAGAAGGCCGAAGAAGACGATGCGGTAGTCACTAAGGAAGCGAAGCTTCTCTGGAAGATAACCCAAGAGAACAGCTCCGACGATGACTCCCCAGATATTTCCCATGCCGCCAAATACAACACAGGCAAGGATCATGATTGAGAGGTTGAGGTTAAACATCTCAGGTTGAATGGAGAGGATCTGAGAGGCGTAGACAGCTCCAGCTGCACCACCGACAGCTCCACCGATCACAAATGCCCAGAGCTTAAATTTAAGTGTTGAGACTCCCATGAACTCTGCAACATCTTCATCCTGGCGGATGGCTTCCCATGCACGACCTGGCTTGCGGTGCGATAGGCGCAACACTCCCCAAATGACGAGGATGACCAAGGTAAGAGTGAGCCAATAGTAAGGACGAGGATCGCCTGAACCGAACTTGAGACCAAGGATGCTAGGTGGAGGTGGAATATCTGTAAGACCAGCAGAGCCACCGATGGCTTCAGTGTTGATTGCAATGATGCGAACGATCTCGCCGAATCCGAGTGTGATGATCGCAAGGTAGTCGCCGCGAAGACGTAGCGCTGGTAGGCCAAGGATTACACCAGCCAACATCGCCATTCCCATAGCGATAGGAAGGATTTCGTAGAAGTTCAAATCAGTCTTAATGCCGAGCATCGCGTGGGTATAGGCACCGATTGCAAAGAAGGCTACATAACCGAGATCCAGAATTCCACTCTTACCGACAACAACGTTGAGACCAACCGCCATCAAGCTGAACATGATGAGTGGGTAGAAGAGAACAGATTGGAATGATGTCTCCGGTGTATCGATGATTGGATTATTGAGTAATGGCAGCGCGTAGAAGAAAGCGATTACCAGGACACGGAAGACTCCACGCTGTACTGGAGATGCCTTATCCCACCAATTACCAAAGTGATCACGCAGGTTGAAACGTGAAAGATCGGCCACGATTAGACCCTCGCCTTCTGTAGAGCTTCGCCCAGTAAGCCCGTTGGCTTAACGAGAAGTACAAAGACGAGAACAACGAAGGTGACAACATCGCGCCAGTTATATCCCAGAACTGCCGCTGTGTACTGTTGGAATAAACCTAGAACAAAGGAGCCAACAAGGGCGCCACGAACGTTTCCGATTCCTCCAAGGACGGCAGCGGTAAACGCTGAGATACCTACGAGGAATCCAACATTTGACTTTGTTGTCTCATAGAAGACCATGTAGAAAGCTGATCCGAGTCCGGCCAAGATGCCGCCGATAAGGAATGTATACGAGATGACTCGATTAACGTTGACGCCCATAAGAACTGCAGTGCGCTCATCCTGGGAGACGGCGCGAATACCGAGACCGAGCTTGGTGTGGTTGATGGTGCGGTTGAGAGCATAGAAAATCACCGCAGCGCCAACAAGAACCAACAACTTATCGGCGGTTACATACGCTGTGCTGAATTGAAAGAGTGTGTTCTTGTCGAGCATGCGTGGGAAGTCAAGATTCTTAGAATCGGTCAAGATTCGCGCAACTTCGGTGAGGAAGAAGGATGCGCCGATTGCAGAGATCAGAGAGCTCAGGCGGCTCGCTCCCATGTTGCGAAGTCTGCGATAGGCCACGATCTCAAGAAGTACGGCAGCAAATCCGCTGACGATAGATGCGGTAAATGCGATCAAGAGGAAGATCGCAAAGAAGCGGAAGGTTGGCAGTGGGTCCTCATATCCTGTAAAACCAAGGAGAGTTGTCACTGCCACGGCGGACATGGTGCCGAGCATAAAAATTTCTGAGTGCGCGAAGTTGATCAAGCGCAGTACGCCGTAAACCAGCGTGTAGCCCAGGGCTACAAGTGCATAGATTGCGCCAACGACGAGCCCATCGAGAGTCAGGGCTGCAAAGTCAGAGACGATGATTGAAAAATCCACGAATACTCCAATGTGAAGTGGGTGAAGCCGAGGTAAATCAGAAGTTCCTTGCCATACTTAGAGAAGCGAGGTAGAAGGCTTACGCCCTCTACCTCGCCAGCTAACGAGTTAGCAGTTCTTTATGAGAGCTTCTTTACGAAGGTCATCTTGCCGTTCTTGATGGTGTACTGGTTCATGATGATCTTATCTGAATCACCAGTTGCAGCGAATGACATTGTCATTCCAACACCCTTAACGACGCTCTCATCGATGAATACGTTGAGAGCTGCGCGTGTGACGTTGCCCTTCTTGATTCCCTCTAGGAAGAAGTAAGCCGCGTTGAATGCCTCAAGTGTGTAGAGACCTGGTTCACGGTTGAACTTCTTCTTGTACTCGGTGTAGAGAGCTGGAGCAGCTGTCTTCATGTCGAGGCCAGGAGCTGTGAGGTATGCACCTTCAGCGTTCTTCTTAGCCAACTTGATGAATTCGCCATCGAGTACTCCGTCGCCTGCGATGAACTTAACGTTCTTTGTTGCAGGATTGTCGCGAAGTGCCTTAACGAAGATTGCTGCCTCTGGGTAGTAACCGCCGTAGAAGACTGCAGTTGCCTTAGAGTTCTTCACCTTTGTTACTACTGATGAGAAGTTTGTTGTTCCTTCTGTTACAGCATCTGTTCCAACGATGATCTTTGAAGCGTTCTTCTTAACGATTGTTGCAAGACCCTTACCGTATGAAGTTGCATCATCGACAACGAATAGCTTTGACTTCAAGCCGATCGCGATCTGAGCAAGTGCTGGACCCTGTACCAAGTCGTTAGCAACGACGCGGTGGAAGATTGCTGACTTGTTTGTAAGAGCTGGGTTTGTTGCAGATGGTGAGATAACTGGGACTCCACCGGTCTCGTAGACTGGTACAGCGTTAATTGTCTCGCCTGAGTACATTCCGCCAACTACGCCAACTGCACACTCGTCATCGACGACCTTCTGTGCAAGAGCTGGTGACTGAGCACCTGAAGCCTGTGTATCGATCTCATCGTATGCGACCTTTACCTTTGGCTTTGTTGCGTTGTACTTATCGATTGCAAGCTTGACACCGTTAGCTTCGTTAATTCCGGTCTCAGCGTATGGGCCAGTCTTAGCACCCTGGAAGTAAATCTTGATATCTCCTGAACATGCAGCGAAAGCTGATGGCGCTACAGCGACTGTAACTCCAACAACAAGAGCTGATGCTGAGAGAAGTGAGAAAATCTTCTTCATGTGTTGCCTTTCCTGTTTGTTTCCCGGGACAGGGAGACGGAAAGGGTAACTGCAGGGGTGAGGTCTGGGCAAGGCGTACTGGGCCAGATAGCCCCTTATTGGGTTACTTTTTGATTACGAAAATTGCTATCTCTCAATGTGGGACAGCATCTGGGCTAATGACGGCCTGAGCGACTTCTTTCATGGTCAGGCGGCGGTCCATAGCCGCCTTTTGGATCCATGAAAAAGCTTGTGGCTCGGTGAGATTAAGGGCTGCCATCAAAATTCCCTTGGCTCTATCGATGAGCTTGCGAGTCTCAAGTCGATCATGGAGATCTGCAACTTCTGCTGCCAAGGATTTCATCTGCACGTGGCGACTGATTGCAATTTCAATTGCTGGTACTAAATCATTGATTGTAAATGGCTTGAGAACATAGGCCATCACTCCAGCATCTCGTGCGCGATCTACAAGTTCTCGCTGACTAAATGCTGTCAACATCAATACTGGACAGGTAGCAATGATCTCTTCTGCTGCACTAATGCCATCAAGGATGGGCATCTTCACATCGAGAATTGCTAAATCTGGTTGATGTTCTTTAACGAGTTCGATCGCTTGTGCGCCATTACTTGCTTCGCCAACCACCTGATAGCCGGCTTCACTGAGCATCTCAACTAAATCCATGCGGATGAGCGCTTCATCTTCTGCCACAACAATGCGCACCTGTGTTGTGCCCTCTTGATCTGCTGTGGTTGTCATGTGCCCCGAGTCGGATTCGAACCGACACTATGCAGTGTTTGAGACTGCCCTCTCTACCGTTGGAGTACCGAGGCTAACTGTTGCCAATCTTAACCTCTCCCCTGCTCAAAGCCGAATTGATATCGGTCAGCGATAAGCGGGGGCAGCACCTGCAACGGCATCACCCATACGGTGCACACGCATTGCATTGGTTGAGCCAGGAATTCCAGGAGGCGATCCTGCAACGATGATGACGTTATCGCCGATCGTTGTTCGCTTGCTCTCTAGGAGAAGGCCATCTACCTGCTTGACCATCTCATCTGTATGTGAAACGACGGGAGTGATCATCGGTTCAACACCCCATGAGAGTGCTAGACGATTGTAGGTTCCACGATCTGGGGTGAGCGCCAAGATTGGAATTCGTGAGCGCAGACGTGACATGCGGCGTGCGGAATCTCCACTTTGGGTAAAGGCGACAAGGAACTTTGCGCCAACTATGGCACCGACTTCAACTGCAGCCTTTGTAATTGCGCCACCCTTGGTACGTGGTTCATGCTTGAGAGGGCGAATTCTTTCAAGGCCACCCTCTTCGGTCTTTTGAATAATGCGGGCCATGGTTGCAACAGCTTCAATTGCGAACTCACCGACGCTTGTCTCACCCGAGAGCATGAGGGCATCAGCGCCATCGAGAACAGCATTGGCACAATCTGTTGCCTCAGCTCTTGTCGGACGCGAATTCGTGATCATCGAGTCAAGCATCTGTGTCGCCACAATTACCGGTTTGGCTGCATCTCGCGCCAATTCAACGCAACGCTTTTGCACCAATGGAACATCTTCAATCGGAAGCTCGACGCCGAGATCACCGCGAGCAACCATGATGCCGTCGAAGGCGTCAACGATACTGACAAGGTTATCTACCGCCTGCGGCTTCTCAATCTTTGCAATAACAGGTACACGGATACCTTCTTCATCCATGATGCGATGGACATCTTTGATGTCATCGGCATTGCGGACAAATGAGAGTGCGATGAAGTCTGCGCCAACCTTAAGACCCCAACGCAGATCATCCATATCTTTTTCCGAGAGAGCTGGAACAGAGACAGCAACACCTGGAAGGTTGATTCCTTTATTATTGCTGACAGCTCCTGGTTCGATCACTTTGGTAACTACATCGTTGCCCTTAACTTCAACAACTTCGACAGTCACTTTTCCATCATCGATCAAGATGCGATCGCCAGCCTTGCAATCTCCTGGAAGACCTTTATATGTAGTTCCAACGCGATCTTTCGTTCCGTCAACATCATCGGTTGTGATTGTAAAGATCTCACCGCGAGCCAAATCGTGTGGGCCATCCTTAAATCGTGCAAGGCGAATCTTTGGCCCCTGAAGATCAACCAAGATTGCAATAGGTACTCCGGCCTCTGCTGCCGCCTCACGTACTCGGTCGAGACGATTCTGGTGCTCGTCATAACCACCATGTGAGAGATTCAGGCGGGCCATATTCATTCCGGCGGCGATGAGCTCGCGGACCTTCTCCGGTGATTCAACGGCAGGTCCTAGTGTGCAAACAATCTTCGCGCGGCGCATTGTCATACCTTACCTATCTGCATCTAGCTTTTGAGGCTGGATACGAGTTGAAAAAGTGGTGAGTTCGTTCACTAGACCATCAAAGGGCGAGCAGTTGGTGCAATGGGTGCAGGAAGTTGGGTCTCTCCCTCAAGATAGCGATCTACTGCAGCAGCAGCGCTTCTTCCTTCAGCAATTGCCCAGACAATAAGTGATTGACCACGTCCTGCATCGCCTGCGACGAAGACACCCTCTGATGTACTTTGATAATCATCATCTCGCTTGACGTTGGTGCGATCATCGAGTTCAACTTCGAGTTGATCAAAGAGCGGGGTTGCCTCTGTGCCGGTAAAGCCCATTGCAAGAAAGGCGAAATCTGCTGGAATCTCTTTCTCGGTCCCTGGAACAGGTTCAAACTTTCCATTGAGCAACTGAGTCTCAACAATCTTTAACGCCTTCAAGTTTCCATTGCCATCACCGATGAACTCTTCGGTGCTGACTGCAAAGACGCGTTGATCGAGCTCTTCGTGTGCGCTCGATACGCGATAGATCATCGGATACATCGGCCAAGGCTGTGAACCAGGACGCTCATCTGCAGGACGAGGCATGATCTCAAGTTGGGTAACACTTGCTGCACCTTGTCTCACAGATGTTCCAAGGCAATCCGCTCCGGTGTCTCCGCCACCCAAGATCACGACATGCTTTCCAGCAACATTGATCTCAGGGTTTGTTACCTCACCGAGTGCCTGCTTATTTCCCCAAGGCAAGAATTCCATTGCCTGGTAGATACCTTTATTCTCTCGACCTTTAATTGGCAGGTCGCGCCATTGTGTAGCACCGAGTGCCAGGACCACTGCATCGTATTTCTGGCGAAGCTCAGAGCCTGTGATATCTACGCCAACGTTGATACCTGTACGGAAACGAGTTCCCTCTTTCTCCATCTGAGAGAGTCGGCGATCGATGATGTTCTTCTCCATCTTAAACTCTGGAATTCCATAGCGAAGAAGTCCGCCGATCTTATCTGCGCGTTCGTAGACAACAACTGTGTGTCCTGCGCGAGTAAGTTGCTGAGCGACAGCAAGACCAGCAGGTCCTGAACCAATAACAGCCACAGTCTTTCCTGTAAGGCGATCTGGCGCCAGAGGCTTCACATCTCCTGCACCGAATGCCTCTTCGATGGTGCGAAGTTCGACCTGCTTAATGGTTACTGCATCCGCGTTGATGGCGACAACGCACGCTGTCTCGCATGGTGCTGGACAGAGGCGCCCAGTAAATTCCGGAAAGTTATTTGTGGCATGTAAGCGAGCCATCGCCTCGGTCTTGTCTCCGCGCCAGATGAGGTCGTTCCATTCGGGGATGAGATTGCCAAGTGGACAACCGGAGTGACAGAACGGAATACCGCAATCCATGCATCGGCCGGCCTGCTTCTGTAGATGTTCAAAGCTCTGTGGCTCGTACACCTCGTGCCAATCTTTGATTCGTACATCAACAGGGCGACGTTTTGGAGTTTCGCGAGGAGTGGTGATGAATCCCTTTGGATCAGCCATTTGCTGCAACCTCCATGACGTATTGATCAACTGGTAGACCTTCACGAGTTGCCTTCTCCATCGCCGCAAGAACGCGCGCATAATCGCGTGGCATCACTAGTGAGAATCTGCTCAGGGCGCTCTCCCAATCAAGAAGGAGGCTGCCTGCAACTTGTGATTCGGTCTCATTGAAGAATGAGGTGACGATCTCCTTGAGAGGCTCACGCTGATCTGCAGGAATGGCCAGAACATCGACCATCTCTGTATTGACTAACGCTGAATTGAGATCAAGGACAAAGGCGCGACCGCCTGACATACCTGCAGCAAAGTTACGACCTGTGCGACCAAGAACGACAACAGTTCCGCCAGTCATATATTCACAGCCGTGATCGCCGATTCCTTCAACAACTGCAGTAGCTCCTGAGTTACGAACACAGAAACGCTCTCCCACAATTCCGCGAAGGAAAATCTGACCTGAGGTAGCGCCATAACCGATGACGTTTCCGGCGATCACATTCTCTTCTGAATCGAAGGTTGAGTTTTCATCAGGGCGAACAATGATGCGACCGCCTGAAATACCTTTACCCACATAGTCATTTGAGTCGCCAAAGAGGCGGAGTGTGAGCCCTGATGGAATAAATGCACCAAGTGATTGACCGGCAGATCCACGAAGAGTTACCTCAACTGTATTTGCAGGAAGACCTGATCCCCCAAATTTACGAGTGATCTCTGCACCTAACATCGTTCCCACGGTTCGATTGACGTTGCGAACAGGCGACTCGATCTTCACATGTTTTCCATGAGCCAACGCATCTGCCGCCTTTTCGATCAAGGTGTTATCCAGGGCGTGAGCTAGACCGTGATCCTGTGTCGTTGTCTGATAGAGCGCACTCTCCACATCAGGACGTGCCAGCAATGGAGTCAGATCCAAGCCGCTCGCCTTCCAATGTTCAACAGCCTGCTTTGTATCAAGGTACTCAACATGACCGATCGCCTCTTGCAGGGTCTTAAATCCAAGAGATGCCAAGATCTCGCGAACTTCTTCGGCAATATATTCAAAGAAGGTTTCTACGAATTCGGGCTTTCCGGTAAAGCGCTTACGCAACTCGGGATTCTGTGTGGCAACACCGACTGGGCAGGTATCGAGATGGCAGACGCGCATCATGACGCAGCCAGATACAACCAGCGGTGCGGTAGCAAATCCATACTCTTCGGCGCCAAGAAGTGCTGCAATGACAACATCGCGACCAGTCTTGAGCTGACCATCGGCCTGCACGACAATGCGATCGCGCAATCCGTTAAGGAGAAGGGTCTGCTGTGTCTCTGCCAAACCTAGCTCCCATGGAGCGCCAGCATGCTTGAGTGAAGTAAGTGGCGAAGCTCCTGTTCCGCCATCATGGCCAGAGATGAGAACAACATCTGCATGCGCCTTTGAGACACCTGCAGCAACAGTTCCAACACCTACCTCAGCAACAAGTTTGACGTGAATACGTGCATTTTTATTTGCATTCTTCAGGTCGTGAATAAGTTGAGCTAGATCTTCAATCGAGTAAATATCGTGGTGCGGTGGTGGTGAGATAAGACCGACACCAGGAGTTGAGTAACGGACCTTGGCTACCCATGGATAGACCTTGTTGCCTGGAAGTTGGCCACCTTCACCGGGCTTGGCACCTTGTGCAATCTTGATCTGAATGTCATCTGCGTTAACAAGATAATCACTGGTTACACCAAAGCGACCAGATGCAACCTGCTTGATGGAGCTGCGCTTGGAGTCGCCATTAGCCTCTGGTGTAAATCTGGCGGGATCTTCTCCACCTTCACCTGTATTTGATTTAGCGCCGAGGCGATTCATCGCAATGGCAAGTGTCTCGTGCGCCTCTTGTTAGATCGACCCATAAGACATTGCACCCGTTGAAAAACGTTTGACGATGCTGGCAACTGATTCAACTTCATCGACAGAGATTGGTGTGCGTGACTGGCCATCAAAGGCGAAGAGTCCACGCAAGGTCATCAAAGCCTTGCTCTGGTCATCGACCGCCTTTGTATATCGCTTAAATACGTCATAGCGCTTGGAACGCGTTGCATGCTGCAAGGTAAAGACAGTCTCCGGATTGAAAAGATGTGGCTCGCCATCGCGACGCCATTGGTACTCGCCACCGATAGGAAGACGCTTTGTTCCAGGAACTTCTCCCCCAGGTGGATATGCAATGTGGTGGCGCTTGATTGTCTCTTCTGCGATGACATCAAGATCGACTCCACCAAGACGTGAGGTTGTTCCGACAAAGAACTCATCGACGACATCTTGAGCGATACCGATCGCCTCAAATACCTGTGCACCTGTATAGGAGGCGATAGTTGAGATACCCATCTTCGACATTACCTTGAGTACACCTTTGCCAAGTGCCTTAATAATGTTGTGGACAGCCTTCTCTGGAGTGATTCCAGTGATTACACCTTGAATCACTAAATCTTCCGCGCTCTCCATTGCAAGGTATGGGTTAACAGCTGCTGCGCCGTAACCAATGAGGAGAGCAACATGGTGAACTTCACGGACATCGCCAGCTTCGACAACAAGACCGACCTTGGTACGAGTCTTCTGGCGAATAAGGTGATGATGAACTGCTGCAGTAAGCAGAAGTGATGGTATAGGAGTGTCTTCTGCATCGCCATTGCGATCTGAGAGCACGATAATTCGTGCACCTTCTGCAATTGCCTGACTGACCTCTTCCTTAATCTCCTCTAAACGCTTACGTAATGTGTTGCCATCGCCACTTACAGGAAAGAGGCCGCGAACAACGTATGAGGCCAAGTGTGGATAATCTTCATCAGCATTTGCGTGGATGATCTTTGCCAATTCATCGTTATCAATTACTGGGAATGGCAGAAGAATCTGGCGACAGGACTGTGGGCCAGGGTCTAGGAGGTTATGTTCTGGACCAATTGAACCAGCAAGGCTTGTGACCAGTTCTTCACGAATTGCATCTAGCGGTGGATTGGTGACTTGGGCAAATAACTGTGTGAAGTAATCAAAGAGGACGCGTGGCTTATTAGAAAGTGCGGCAATCGGAGTGTCAGTACCCATGGAACCGAGTGCTTCTCCACCATTTTTTGCCATCGGTGTGATGATGATGCGCAGCTCTTCTTCGGTATACCCAAAGGCGCGCTGGCGACGTACGACAGATGAGTGCGGATAGATAATGTGTTCACGTGAAGGTAAATCAGAGAGTTTTACAACTCCTTCTTCAACCCATTTTCCATATGGAGCAGCATCTGCCAAAGAATCTTTAATCTCGTCATCTTCAATGATTCGCCCTGCCTGAATATCGACAAGGAACATCTTTCCCGGTTGTAGGCGACCCTTACGTGCGATCTTCTCTGCAGGAAAATCAAGAACACCTGCCTCGGATGCAAGTACTACAAGACCATCGTGTGTCACCCAGAAACGCGAAGGACGTAGCCCGTTGCGATCAAGCACGGCGCCAACTTGGTGGCCATCGGTAAATGTCACACATGCCGGACCATCCCATGGCTCCATCAATGAAGAATGGAATGCGTAGAAATCGCGACGCTTCTTTGACATCGTCGCATGGTTCTCCCATGCCTCTGGAATCATCATCAAAACTGCATGGGGAAGTGAACGTCCGCCTAAGTAGAGCAGCTCGAGAACTTCGTCAAAGGAGGCAGAGTCACTTCCGGACATCTCTACGATCGGAAAGAGGCGAGAGAGATCGCCAGGAATGAGATCGCTCTGTAGCAGCGCTTCGCGTGCTCGCATCCAGTTGCGGTTTCCCTTGACTGTATTGATCTCACCATTATGTGCGATAAATCGATAAGGGTGGGCAAGCGGCCATGACGGAAATGTATTTGTAGAAAAACGTGAGTGGACGAGGGCAAGAGGTGAGGCAACGCGCTCATCGCTTAAATCTGGGAAGAATTCTTCGAGCTGCCCAGTTGTAAGCATTCCCTTGTAGACAATTGTCTGTGATGAGAAAGATGGAAAGTAAATCTCTCCTGCATGCTCTGCCTGCTTACGTAGCGCAAAAGCCAGGCGGTCCAATGCAATTCCGCTCTCGCCCTTCTTGCCTTGCACGAAGAGCTGTCTGAAGATCGGCATAACAGATTGCGCAGTCTTTCCAACAGAGATTGGATTGGTTGGAAGCTCACGCCATCCAAGAACCTCAAGACCTTCTTGCGCGGCCAAAGATGCAATGAGTGGCGTTGGATCAAAACCTGGTTGGATAAATGCAATTCCCGTTGCATAACTTCCCTCTGCGGGAAGTGAAAAATCTGTAATTGCTCGATAGAACGCATCAGGAACTCGGATAAGAATTCCTGCGCCATCACCGCTATCTGGCTCAGCTCCTGCTGCGCCACGATGTTCAAGATTACGAAGAGCTGTCAGCGCTTGAGCAACAATCTCATGTGTTGCAACTTTGTTGAGAGTGGCAACCATGGCAACACCGCACGCATCGTGTTCATTGGCAGGGTTATATAAACCCTGTGCGGGTGGAAATGTAGATGGAAGGGCCATCGCTGCAATTCTCCTGTTGTCCGTGACTAACCTGCTCAACGGGACAACGCTGACCCATGCACAGGGTAGCAACTGCGACCCTCAAGTGAAAGATGAAAGGGCTCTTCTACCCGCAGGTATATCTGGACGCTAAGCGAGGTTAACGTGGAGAAGGTGGCCAATACCTGCCGTAACAGCCATTCCAATAGATCCGCCGAGCATGACGCGCACGGTTGGGCCAAGCAATCCCCTACCTGCGATCTTGGCGCTGGCAATACCTGTGATCAAAAGGCCGATCAGTGCAAAACCAACAATGCTCAGAGCGATTGTTCCTGGCGTTGGAGCAAATGCCCCAGCAAATGGAATGAGGCCACCTAGAGTAAAACTAGCCGCCGATGCAAGGGCTGCTTGTAGCGGTCGCGCCTTGTTCTGAGGAGTTTGGCCAAGCTCATCACGTAAGTGCGCTTCTAGCGCATCATGTGAATGCATCTGATGGGCAACCTCAAGAGCGAGCTCTGGAGTTAAGCCGCGCTTAACGTAGATCTCTTGCAGTTCGAGTAACTCACCTTCTGGATCGATTGCTAGATGATCCATCTCCAACTGGCGATCACTTTCTTCAACATCATTTTGTGAGCGGACAGAGACGTACTCACCTACCGCCATTGACATCGCACCAGCTGCAATTGCGGCAACGCCTGCGGTAATGAGAAATGTATCTTTTCCAGGATTTGCGGCAGTAACGCCGATCATCAAACTTGCTGTTGAGACAAGGCCATCGTTAGCGCCGAGAACTGCCGCTCGTAACCAACCAGCGCGATGGGCTCGATGTTCGAGATTGCGCTGGTAGACAGATTCAAGGCCCATGCCCTGACTCTACCCGAGCTCCTTCTGATTAGCCTTGATTTTCACGAATACCGCTAGTGAAACCGTCCCAATAAGAATGCTCACCCATTCATTTTGACGCAAACCGAAGAAGAGATTGGCCGAATCAATGCGGATGCTCTCGATAAAGAAACGACCTACACAGTAGGAGAATACATAGAGAGCAAAGGTCTGACCGGGTGCCAACTTCTTACCAACAAGGATGATGACTACGGCGACGAGTGTGCACCAGAGCGCTTCATAGGCAAATGTTGGGTGGAAGGTTTCCACATTTCGAAAAGCAGCTGGACGGTACGCAATCGGGACTTCTAAAGCCCACCAAGCATCAAGTGGTCTGCCAAAGAGTTCGATATTGAACCAATTACCAAATCGTCCAATGGCTTGTGCAAGCAAAAGTCCTGGAGCAAGTGCATCGAGAAAGTATCTAAATGGCGGAAGTGAGATTTCACCTCGAGTGCGCGAGATTCTGCGATATTGCCAGAGTGCGCCGACTGCACCAAGTGAGATGGCTCCCCAGATTCCCAAGCCACCTTTCCAGATTGCAAAGATATCGAGAAAATTACCTTGAGAGCCAAAGAAATCACTAGGGGAAGAGATCACGTGGTAGATGCGCCCGCCGATGATTCCTGCAGGTACGGCAACGAATGCAACATCTGCCACAACCGTATTCATGGTTGGGTCAAAGGCCCGCAGTCGTCTATCACCTAACCACACAGCAACTGCGATCCCTGCAATGATGCAGAGGGCGTAGAAGTGAATCGTCAGCGGACCGACCTCTAGGTATGCGCTAGAGGGTGACGGAATCGCACGAATGAACATTCCAGTCACCGATCTTTCGAATTACTTCGAAGCTCCCTCAACTGCTGCTCTGAACTCGTTAACATCAAAGCCAGGTGATTGACGGTTCCATACTTGCCCGTTAATCAGCGTTGTTGGTGTTCCCTTAACTCCGTAGCGCTCCATTGATGCAGTTGCCGCTACAACGTTTACCAACTTAGAGCGGTTCTTAACGCAATCAGAGAATGTTGTTGACTTGATACCAACCTTCTCTCCGATTGAGATCAAGTTATCGGAGTTGAGGAATCCAGAGTTTTCAATCTGTGATTGCACGTCGTAGAGAGCTTTGTGGAAATCGAGGAACTTGCCTTCATCGACTGCGCAATATGCAGCATTTGATGCCGCGATCGACTCGTCATCCTTACTTCCATTACCAAGGAATGAAAGTGGATGGTAGGTCACTTGTGCTTTCTTATCTTTGATTAGAGAGACAAGGTACGGACCAATTGGATCTTCAAACATCTTACAGATTGGGCATTGGAAATCTTCAAAGACATTGATCTTGAGAGGAAGGCCCGCGTTAAAGACAATTCCGTCTCCGGCAGCTGAATCAACCTTGCCCTCAAAGTCACCTACTGATTGAAAAGAATCTAGAGCAGTCAGTGCTGCAGTATTTGTCTTATTGTTGCTGGTAAGGCTAAAGACTGCGCCAACTACGACAACGAGAGTCACCATTCCAATAACAAGCCAGCGGGCAAATGGATCTCCGCCTTGAGTCTTGACTGAATTCTTCTTTGGCTTGCTCATTGCTCTTCCTCGCTTATGTAAGTAGGTATTTCTAGACTTTTTTGATAAGAAATTATCTGCAAAGCATACTTTATCTGAAGGATTTCTTCATCGACCTTCGCGCACTCCTAGTGCGAGTTCTCTCGTAAGTTCTCTCACCGCTTCAAGTCCAGCTGCTTCATCCGGAGCCTCAAGAAGCGCTTTGATAAAGGCAGAGCCGACAATAACGCCATCTGCGTAGGCGGCAACTGATCGGGCCTGTTCGCGCGTTGAGACTCCGAGGCCAACGCTGACGGGCGTATCTGTTGTCTTGCGTACGCGTGAAACGAGATCTGCTGCAGATGAGGAGACGCTGGTACGCGTACCAGTAACTCCCATGAGGCTTGCCGCATAGACAAATCCGCCACATTCACTTGTAACAACAGGAAGTCGGGAATCAGTTGTACTTGGTGCAACAACATAGATGCGATTGATCTTTGCTGAATCAGTTGCAGCAATCCATCCTTGAGATTCTTCAACAGTGAGGTCAGGGGTAATTACACCTGAGCCACCATTATCTGAAATAGCCTGCGCAAACTTCTCTACGCCATAGCGCTCAATAGGATTCCAATATGTCATCACAACTGCAGCGACTCCTTGATCATGGGCGCATTGCAGCGATTCAAATACTTCTTTTGCGCCAGTTCCTTGACTTAATGATTGGACTGCTGCTGCTTGAATCGTTGGGCCATCCATCACTGGATCGCTATAGGGAAAACCAATTTCAATCGCATCGACTCCACCTTCGGCAAATGCGGCAATTACCTTCTTGCATCCTTCATGGCTTGGAAAGCCTGCCGGAATATAGGCAATGAGCGCTGCTCTGTTCTCACTCTTTGCCTTAGCAAGAGCACGATCAAGCGGAGTATCCAGAGCCATCCCTAGAGATCAATCCCAAAATAGGCTGCGGCGGTTGCTACATCTTTATCGCCGCGTCCTGAAAGGTTAATGAGCAGCGTTGCATCTGGTCCGCGTTCTCTTCCGATCTGCATTGCACCAGCAAGTGCATGTGCAGTTTCAATCGCAGGAATGATTCCTTCCGTTCGACAGAGAAGAGCGAAAGCTTCCATCGCTTGCGCATCTGTGATGGCGCGGTAGTGAGCGCGTCCAATGTCATGCAGATAGGCATGTTCTGGACCTACACCTGGGTAATCTAGACCAGCTGAAATTGAATGTGATTCAACTGTCTGGCCGTTCTCATCTTGGAGAACGTAAGAGCGAGTTCCGTGGAGAACGCCTGGTGTGCCACCGGTAATTGTTGCTGCATGGCGTCCCGTGCTCACACCATCGCCACCTGCTTCAAGGCCAATGAGATCAACGCTTACATCATCGATAAAGGGATGGAAGATGCCAATCGCATTCGATCCCCCGCCAACGCAAGCTAGTACTGCATCAGGAAGTTTGCCGGTCAGCTCTAGAACTTGGGCGCGTGCTTCAACACCGATGATTCGGTGAAAGTCGCGAACCATTGTTGGAAAAGGATGTGGACCGGCGACTGTGCCAAGGAGGTAATGCGTAGTTTCTACATTTGTAACCCAATCACGCATGGCTTCATTGATTGCATCTTTAAGTGTGCGAGAACCGCTTGTTACAGGAACAACTTCTGCTCCCAACAACTTCATGCGAGCTACGTTAAGTGATTGACGTTTTGTATCTTCTTCGCCCATGTAGACAACGCACTCAAGTCCCATCAGTGCTGCCGCCGTGGCGGATGCAACTCCATGTTGACCTGCACCAGTCTCAGCGATGATGCGCTTTTTACCCATGCGCTTGGTAAGGAGGGCTTGTCCTAAGACGTTATTAATTTTATGTGAGCCGGTGTGATTGAGATCTTCGCGCTTGAGAAGAATGCGAGCACCGCCTGCATGTTCTGCAAAACGAGGGACTTCGGTGATGATGCTCGGACGTCCTGTATAGGTGCGATGGAGATGATCAAGTTCTGCAGCAAATGTTGGATCAGAGGCTGCAGCAATATGGGCAGCTTCTAATTCATTGAGAGCACCAATCAACGCCTCAGGAACAAAGCGTCCACCATACGGACCAAAGTGGCCGAGGATTTCCTTCGTATCAAGGCTCATGGGCTTGAGGGTACTAGAGACCACGAAGGGCGTGCAGTGTGGAAATTGGGTCCCCCGAGCGCACCAGCGCTTCTCCGACCAAGATGGCATCTGCGCCAAAGCGCTCTGCTGCTTCTACTTCTCCTCGCTGCGATATTCCAGACTCAGCTACGCGAATCACATCTGCCGGGATCTGAGGCAATAACTCCGCAAATGCCTTCTGGTCTACCTCAAGAGTTTTCAGGTTTCGGGAGTTGATTCCAACAATTCTCGGATTAATCTCCATCGCCTGCTCTAACTCTTGTGGGGTGTGCACCTCAATCAAACTAGCCATTCCTAACTCTGTAGCCATCTCAAAATAATCTCTTAACTGGTGAGATGAGAGCGCTGCAACAATTAAGAGAACGACATCGGCGCCATATGCGCGTGCTTCATAAAATTGGTATTCATCAACCATAAAATCTTTTCGCAGAACCGGAATCGAGACAGCGCTCCGAACCGTTTCAAGATCGGCCAGTGAACCGTTAAATCGCCGCTCTTCTGTCAGCACGCTGATGACGCTTGCTCCGGCGCTCTGGTACTGCTCGGCCAAAGCTGCTGGATTGGAAATGGAAGAGAGAGCACCTTTGCTGGGAGATGCGCGTTTAACCTCGGCGATGATGCTGATGAGATCTCCACGTAATCCTGGATGGGCATCAATGACCGCTGGTGCGCTATCTAACTTCTCATGGAGTTGTGCCAATGGAATTCGGCGGCGCGCTAAATCTTCTCGGACGCCCTCAATGATTGAATCGAGAACGCTCATGGCTTTACCTCATCGGTGGGATCGATCCCGTGATCTTGGGCCGACCACGGAGTATGTGCGCGCGGCTTTCTCTCATACCTTGATGAGAGTGAGAATTTTCTGCTCAGTGCGATCACGAGCGCTCCGATCACAACTGCACTGATGGCAATTGGAAGTAGATCCTTCACTCTGCTGCCCTCATGACTGATGCTGCACTGATTGCACCGAGAACTGCTGCAGCTTTATTGAGACACTCTTGATTCTCTGACTCTGCATCTGAATCAGCAACGATTCCGGCTCCTGCCTGCACATAAGCACGACCACCGTGCAAGAGTGCGGTGCGAATAGCGATACAAGTATCAACATTGCCTGTGAAATCCAGGTAACCGATTGCACCGCCATAGAGACCGCGACGGTTCGGTTCTAGTTCTTCAATAATTTCCATCGCACGCGGCTTTGGTGCACCAGAGAGAGTTCCTGCCGGGAATGTCGCAAAGAGAGCATCAACGCCGGTCTTTCCCGGTGCCAAGGTTCCAGTCACAGTCGAGACGATATGCATCACATGCGAATAACGTTCGATACTCATGAAATCTACGACATCAACTGATCCTGCTGCACAGATTCGTCCAAGATCGTTACGGCCAAGATCGACAAGCATCAGATGCTCTGCTCGCTCTTTTGGATCGGCAAGAAGTTCTTCTCCTAGACGCTTATCTTCTTCAGGCGATGACGAACGCTTGCGAGTTCCAGCGATTGGATGAACCATCACTTCACCTTCGGTAACTTTAACTAACGCCTCAGGGCTCGATCCCACAACATCGATTCCGCCCTCAAATTTAAAGAGATACATATATGGCGAAGGATTGCGTAGGCGAAGTGCGCGATATACATCGATGGCATCTGCAGGGCACTCCATTGAAAAACGTTGAGAGAGAACGATCTGAAATGCCTCCCCCGAAAGAATCTCTTCTTTGGCAAGACCAACCTTGGCAATGAAATCCTCGTGAGAGATATTCCGATCAAATTGTGGCTCAGGTGCGGCAACAATGTGGGCAATATGTCCCGGCAGCGGAGCAGCTAATTCGCTCTGCATCCGATCTAAACGTGACTGCGCATCAGCGAAGGCTTCATCGACGCGATCGCTGCTTCCATCCCAGTTGATGGCATTTGCGATGAGAGTGATTGTGCCTTCAGCGTGATCCATGACCGCCAGATCACTGGTCAACATAAATGCAAGTTCTGGAAGAGGAATATCTTTGACGGCAAGATTTGGTAACTTCTCTAAGCGACGTACACAGTCATATCCCATGTAACCCACAAGACCACCGGTCAATGGAGGAAGTCCGGCAATCTTTGGTGAGCGCAGATGCGATGCTGAAAGGCGAAGTGCTTCTAATGGATCAATCCCAGCGGGCGCACCAGCCGGCGGTCTTCCAATCCATTCAGCGCTTCCGTTACCTTCAGTCAGCGTCGCCTGCGAATGCGCACCAATAAATGAGTACCGGGACCAAGCTCCCCCATGTTCGGCCGATTCCAGAAGGAATGAGCCGGCAGCGTTGCCTGAGAGTTTGCGATAGACACCAAGTGGCGTTTCACCATCTGCCAAGAGTTTTCTATAGACAGGAATGACGTTATACGAAGCCGCGTACTCTCTAAACTCTTGGAGATTCATAATTTTATTACTGCACTTCATTATCGTTTTTGGCAGGAAAAACTTCGCGATGAAAACAGGTGAACTCTCCTGTGTGACAGGCAGCCCCTTCCTGTTCTACCTGGAACAAAATGGCATCTCCATCGCAATCTAGTGAGATAGAGACAACTTTCTGTAGATGGCCTGAGGTCTCACCTTTTTTCCAGAGTTCGTTTCGAGAGCGACTGAAGTACGTTGCATATCCTGTTGAGATAGTCAGCGCTAGCGATTCGGAATTTACATAGGCGAGCATGAGAACTTCACCTGAGAGGCTATCTTGAGCAATTGCAGGAAAGAGCTGATCGCCATCTTTAAGAAGGGCGGCAATATCTGCAGATAAGGAGATGCTCACAAGGTAATTGTGCCTTAGGTCAGAGCGCTCGTGCGCACGCAATATCCATGCTCAGCCAGATATCGCTTCACATCTGCGATGCGGTGAATGCCAAAGTGGAAGATGCTAGCGGCTAATAAGGCATCTGCGCCAGCTTCAATCGCCGTTGCAAAATCTTCCAGCGAGCCTGCACCGCCACTTGCAATCAGAGGCAGCGATGAGACCTCACGGACTCGCGTGATCATGCCGATGTCATAACCGGCTCGCGTTCCATCTGCATCCATTGAATTGAGAAGAATCTCACCTACTCCTAATTGTGTGGCTTGCTCAATCCATTCGAGGGCATCAAGACCAGCACTTGTTCGCCCACCATGAGTTGTAACTTCAAAACCGGAGACCGTGCGCGCTCTCCGTGCATCGACTGATAAGACAAGAACTTGGGTGCCAAAGCGATCTGCAATCTCTGAGATCAAATCAGGGCGAGCAATGGCGGCAGTATTGACGGAGACTTTATCTGCGCCAGATCGTAGAAGACGATCAACATCTTCGACAGTTCGAATACCTCCACCGACCGTCAAAGGAATAAAGACCTGCTCTGCTGTCTCAGATACGACGTCGTAGGTGGTCTGGCGATTGGTCACACTTGCTGAAATATCAAGAAAGGTAAGTTCATCAATACCTTCCTGATCATAAAGCTTTGCCATCTCAACTGGATCACCGGCGTCAATCAAATCTGTGAAGTTGACTCCCTTAACAACGCGACCATCGTTGACATCAAGGCAGGCAATAATGCGGGCGGAAAGTGTCATGAACGCGTTACCTGAAGCGCCTCTTCAAGAGTAAATGCTCCGGCGTAGAGAGCTTTTCCAACAATGGCTCCTTCTACTCCGATGGAGTTGAGTGCGCTCAGGGCTTGAATATCGGCAAGGCTTGAAATACCACCGCTTGCAACAACTGGTCGCTTTGTCACGGCGCACACCTCTTTAAGCAGTTCAAGATTAGGGCCTTGCAACGTTCCATCCTTGGTCACATCTGTTACTACATAACGTGCGCAGCCATCGGATTCCAAGCGAGTAATCGTTTCAAAGAGATCTCCCCCTTCTTGAGTCCAGCCACGCGCGGCAAGTACATGACCACGCACATCTAAACCAACTGCGATGCGATCGCCGTGTTCTGCAATGACACGTGAAGTCCATTCAGGATTTTCTAGCGCTGCAGTACCAAGATTGATTCGAGTACATCCCGTTGCTAAGGCGCGAGCCAGCGAGAGATCATCACGAATTCCACCTGAGAGCTCAACTTTGATATCGAGCTTTCCAACAACTTCAGCCAGAAGCACACTGTTTTCTCCGCGACCAAAGGCTGCATCGAGATCTACCAGGTGTAACCACTCGGCCCCTGATGCTTGAAATTCGAGTGCCACTTCAAGCGGTGAGCCATAGATGCTCTCTTGAGAGAGTTCACCTTGAACTAAGCGAACTGCGCGACCATCTTTGACATCTACTGCAGGCAATAACTCTAGATAACTCATAGTGATTTGCTCCAATTCTTAATCAAGGCAAGGCCTGCTCGACCTGACTTTTCCGGGTGAAACTGTGTTGCGCTTAATGCGCCATCTTCTGCGGCAGCAAGAAACTTCTCTCCATGTGTTGCAAATGTTTGAATAGCACTGGGTAGTTCGCGCGCTGCATAGGAGTGGACAAAGTAGAAGGACTCCCTTTCAATTCCTGCAAAGAGCGCTGATGATGGATCAGCATCTACCGTATTCCAACCCATATGTGGCAATACCGGTGCATGTAGTTTTCGCACAGAAGTCGGCCAGATTGCAATCCCCGAATGATCGCCATTTTCATCACTATCTGCAAAGAGAACCTGCATACCAATGCAGATGCCAAGTGTTGGTCGACCATCTGCATATCGCGCAGCAATGATCGCTGGAGCGTTGACCTGGTTCAGACCTTTCATACATGAAGCAAAAGCTCCGACTCCAGGTACGACTAAGCCATCTGCTTCTTGAGCAACGTGTGCATCTGATGTGAGAACTACATCGTATCCTGTTGTAGCAAATGCTCGTGATGCCGATCGTAAATTGCCTGAACCGTAATCAAGAATGGCAATCGTTGAAATTAGAGTGAGCCCTTTGTCGATGGAATTCCGCTTACTCTGCCATCAAGGGCTACCGCATCGCGCAGCGCTCGAGCAACGGCTTTAAATTGAGCTTCGAAGACGTGATGCGCATTTCTACCTTCGAGAACGCGAATATGGAGCGCAATACGCGCCTCTGCCACAATCGACTCCCAGATGTGCTTACCGAGAGTTGTATCAAAAGTTCCAATAAGTTCAACGATCTCAGGCTGGCGATGAACTAAATATGGGCGCCCTGAAAGATCGACAGCTGCTTGAACTAAAACCTCATCAAGAGGAACCATCGCATCACCGAAACGACGGATGCCAGCCTTATCTCCCAACGCTTCACGCAGGGCTTGTCCGAATGCAAGAGAGGTATCTTCGACGGTGTGGTGAGAATCAACATCAACATCACCTTCGGTCTTTACTGTCAGATCAAAACCTGAGTGCTTTCCTAATTGTGAAAGCATGTGATCGAAGAAGGGAACGCCTGTATCAACGCTGATCTGACCACTTCCATCGAGGTTGAGGTCGACTAGAACTTTAGATTCCTTGGTGGTTCTTTCCACTCGTGCTGTTCTCATGATCTCTCCTTAGCTAAGCACTCTCGTAGCGCATCTAGAAACTTCTCATTTTCGGCGCCGGTGCCGATAGTGGTGCGTAAGTACCCTGATAATCCCACATCTCGAATCAAAATTCCCCGATCAAGCATCGCCTGCCAGAGATCGGCCGATGGTGACGAGAATCCAGTGAAGAGCAGGAAGTTTGCTTGGCTAGGAAGAACGTCTAACCCCATCTCGCGCAACGCGCTGGCTACGAACTCTCTCTGCTGGCGTAGATGAGCGACACCTGAGAGCAACTCATCTTGAAAATCTAAAGCCACCAAGGCCGCGCTCTGCGTCAGCGAGCTCAGGTGATATGGGAGTCTGACTAATTTCATCGCATCGATCACTGCAGGGTGTGCAACAAGATAGCCAACGCGAGCACCGGCAAATGAGAAAGCCTTACTCATCGTGCGAATGACAACAACGCGTGGGAACTTCTTGATCAAGGTAACAGCAGATTCAATATCAGAAAATTCAGCGTAAGCCTCATCGACAACAAGTAAGCCTGGCGTTGCCGCAGCCAACTTCTCAATGGAGTTCAGTGAGATCGCTTCGCCTGTTGGGTTGTTGGGTGTAGTGATAAAGGTAAGGCCCGGACGCTCACGTAAGACTTCCGCTACTGCGCTTTGGATATTGAGCGAGAAATCATCTCGTCTAGATCCATCAACCCAAGGCGTTGAAGTCACGCGAGCAATCAATGGGTGCATTGAATAGGAAGGGATAAATCCAAGAGCGCTACCTTCACCGAAGGCGAGAAAGAGTGATTGGATAATTTCGTTGCTTCCATTTGCCGCCCAGATATTTCGATCATCAAAGTCAGTTACAGATTGTTTATTGATGTATTGAGCAAGGGCTGCACGAAGGGCAACTGCCTCACGATCTGGATAACGGTTGAGCGATGCCGCAACTTCGCCCACCTTTGCCGAGATTGCCTCAACCAGTGATGGCGAAAGGGGAAATGGGTTTTCATTTGTATTCAGCGATGCATCGGCATCAACCTGTGGCGCACCATATGGTGAAAGTGGAGAAAGAGATTGGCGA
>JACCDV010143357.1_pt1 | contig 40008 bp, 39 predicted proteins | sample 7446131 | NCBI WGS metagenome assembly JACCDV01 (sample SAMN15323448, study PRJNA562643) | freshwater metagenome | isolation source: river surface water | place: USA:Blue River Watershed | collected 2017-08-17
CAGAAATCGATATATTAACCTTAACAGCTACCCCTATCCCACGTACATTGAATTTGGCTTTATCCGATGTGCGAGATTTATCGATTATTGGTACTCCACCGGCTAAACGGTTAGCCATTAAAACCTTTGTGCATGAATTCAATCCTGCCCTGATTAAAGAAGCGATATTGCGCGAAATCATGCGGGGTGGCCAAGTTTATTATTTGCATAATAACACAGACACTATTGCCCAACGGGCTAGAGAATTACGCGAGTGGTTACCTGAAGCAACTATTCGGTTTGCTCACGGGCAAATGCCAGAAGTGGAATTAGAGCAAATCATGAATGATTTTTATCATCAACGTTTTAATGTTTTAATCTGTACAACGATTATTGAAAATGGAATCGATATCCCCACTGCCAACACTATCATTATGGAACGTGCTGATAAATTAGGTTTATCACAGATGCATCAACTCCGTGGTCGAGTGGGCCGTTCTCATCATCAAGCTTACGCTTATTTATTAACTCCACATGCCAGCGCTGTCACCAGTGATGCTCGCAAACGCTTAGAGGCTATTACTTCATTAGAAGATTTAGGAGCCGGTTTTACGTTAGCCACTCATGATTTAGAAATTCGTGGTGCCGGAGAATTTTTAGGCGAAGAGCAAAGCGGTCATATGCAAGCGATCGGTTTTAGTTTATACATGGAATTTTTGGAGCGAGCGGTCAAATCGTTACAAACTGGAGAAAAAATCGATTTAACACAAGCCATCAATCCGGGTGCCGAAATCGATTTACATCTCTCTGCCTTGTTACCGGAAGATTATATCGCCGATGTGCATACTCGCTTAATATTATATAAGCGCCTCGCCACAGCCAAAAATAACGAAGAATTACGCGAGCTACAAGTGGAATTGATCGACCGTTTCGGCTTATTACCCGAAAATGCTAAAAATTTATTTATGTTAACGGAATTCAAACTGCAAGCTGAAACCTTAGGCATTAAAAAAATGGATATCACGGCACAGCGCGGCAAAATAGTATTCACCGATAAGCCGAATATTGACCCGTTAAAATTGATTGAACTCATTCAAAAACAAGCGAATATTTATCAATTACAAGGCCCGACTACTTTGATAATCAAGAAAATTACCGATAAACTCACCACTATCAAGGATTTATTACACTATTTGCACCAATAGGGTTGCAGAGTAGAGAAAAATTTATTACCCTATTAAAAGTCTTTAGGAGAACAGTATGCCATCATTCGACGTCGTATCAGAAGTAGACAAACATGAATTACAAAATGCGATTGATCAAGCGCAGCGTGAAGTGACCACTCGTTTTGATTTCAAGGGGGTTAAGGTCAAAATCGAGCTAAAGGATAATGAATTATTAATTGCGGCTCCTAGCGAATTTCAAGTCCAACAATTATGTGAAATCGTCAAAGGTAAATTAGTCAAACGCGAAATCGACCCACAAGTCTTGGACTATCAAGACGCTGATGTCAATATACAAGAAACTCGGCAAAAAATTACTATTAAACAAGGCATCGATAAAGCCAGCGCCAAAGAAATCGTCAATGCCCTAAAAGAAAATAAACCTAAATTAAAAGCGGCTATTGAAGGTGATAAAATTCGTGTAACGGGCAAAAGCCGCGATGATTTACAAGATGCTATCGCTTTTTTACGTCAACAGAAATTAAAAGTAGCATTACAGTTCAATAATTTTAGAGATTAATTTTCTATATATCTACGAGGGAATATTTATTCCTAAATACTGGGCGAGCAACCCAGAAATAACTGGCGTAAGAATACCCATAACCAAGCTAATAACTGGCCAGAGCCAAGCTATTAAATGTTTATTTTTACGGTTAATATAAAGAACAAAATTAGGAACCAGTTTTCGATTAATTTTATTCAAATAAAAAAGTAGAATAAAAGTAGGAACAAACCAGTATACCCTATGTAAAAGATTCCCAATGCTTGGCAATATTATCAAAATAGCTATAATTACCAGTGGTTCAAAAAGTTTATGTAACAATTTTTTAACCCACGTTGCTGTAAAATTTTGGAATGGCTTTAAATGGTCCTCTATTAATTGAATTTGGCCATTTACCCATATTCTATCTGAACTTTCTATATGTAAAGAATTTAGATTTTTATCAAATTTTATAGAAACAATACGACTAATTGTAGAAGTTTCGCGTTCTTGAGCAAAAATCTTCAGAGTATTAAGCGTCGAAAGATTACCAATATTTTCGTAAAAATCTTCTAAATAGCTTGTTATTTCTTGACCTACAAAAGGATACGTTATGGTTATACGGCCACTAGGAAAAGCTTTCTTAATTTCTTCGAGAAGATATTTTAGATTCTCTAGCTCTAACCTTATAACCCCTAAATTAATATTTTTAGCGACAAGCTTTTGATTTACAGCTTCAATTTCGACAGCTTCTGAAACACCAAGATTATCGGGGAATAAAGTAAATGTACCAGCAGTTCCGATTGAAGAGTTCCATTCACCAGATAAACTCCCATGGGCAGTAAGCGTTGCACTGCCATTTATTTCACCAATTATAGGTATCCTAGAAAGCTGTGCTTTTATTAAAACATGTTGCAGATTTTTTTCTTTATCTAGCTCGCCAGAAAAACTTAATAAAGAATTTTCATATGTACCTGTGATCGAATAAACAAGTAATCCTTCCTTATCATCATTTACACGCAATATCCCTTGGATATTATTCTGTTCTTGGCTTTCAACTTTTAAATGCAGCCTCCCAGTATTAGTGCCCCGCAAGTTGCCATTCCAATTTTTTATTAAATTGCCCATAAATGGTTCTCGGATCTTCCTTAGAGATAAAAAGGATCAAATTTTAGCATATTTTGTTAACCCCAACAATTCTTTTAATGCGTAATTAATGAACTGTTACTTAGAGCACTCGCCTCTAACCACTAGGGATACCTTAAATGAATTGATAAAGCAAGTTAAAAAATTTTTGCTTATTGATATCCGATGCTATTTTGTAAAAATCTATGGAGCTTGACACTTACAATGATATAATTTTAATTATGCAGGGGAAAATAAAGGCATTAACATGGTCGACTTAACAGGGGCTCTAGGTTTTTTAAAAATCTTTATCCGCGACAGTAAAATTCCTTTCTTTTTTCTATTTATTACAGGCATATTCAATTTTTCACCGACTATTTTCCTGGGCAAACTAGGATTCTTATCATTTGTTAAAAGCTTTCATATCTACATTGGACTGATCTTCCTTGTTTGCTTCGTATGGTTATTGATACTCTTGATCGACACCATATATATGGTAGTCAAGGCACAAATAATTTATTTTCTATCAATAAAAAGATTGAAATCAAGATTGAAACATCTTGAGAACGATGAACTTCCTTACATAAAAGGCTATAAAAATTCCAATATACAATATTTTGAAATTTATGACGGAGTTGCTAAGAAACTTGAGCTAGATGGTATTATTTTCCGCGTGTCAAGCGTCAGCAATAATAATGGTGGTCGTTTATTATCTTTCGCGTTTAGTATAAATCCCTTAGCCAAAAAATATCTATTGAAAACAATCTGGAGGAAATAAATTGGTTAGCATACTTTATATTCCAGGAGATTCATATGTTAAAAAAAATTATCGATAAGATAATAAATAAAAACTCGCATGAAAACTGTCTGCCTAATGATTTAATATTTAAATCGAATTATCATGCTTTCGAATATATGCTTAATTGGTGTATTTTTGAGTCAGACCAGTTAGTTGGGATCGTTACAGAAATAAATGACTCTATGTTTGTATGCAAAGCAAAATATGGCTCTCATGATGTAATAGACAGAGTCGAGTGCAAATCAAACCGTTTTGATGGCCACCTTATGGTTGGAGATTTAGTGGTTTGCCTGGTAATTACTGATATTCTTATTTTTGGATCATTTATCTTAGAGCCAATATTAAGCTTTAAAAAAAGTGGCTGGCGTATTAAGTACATGTATAAAAATATTGGTGGTAACCAGATATGCATTAAAACAAATGAGGATTTATACTATAGATGTATGCATTCTGAAAAACCACAAGGATTAGACGTTTCTATCAATAAAAAATAAATTATCTTACTATAATACGTTAGCTATTTTCTTAACCAACGTCATCCCATCCCCTAGCGGTAATAACGTTAAATTCACTCGTGGGTCCGCATGAATTTTTTGATTTAATTCACGGATGACGCGAGTAGCCGTAGTTTGGTCTTGATTATCTAAGACTTGCCCACCCCATAGCGTGTTATCGATGATGATTAAGCCATTGGGTTTAATTAATTGCAACGATTGCTCGTAATAAACATTATAACCTGTTTTATTCGCATCAATGAAAATCAAATCAAAACTATGGGCTTGTCCCTCTTCTATTAATTGAGTCAGGCTTTGTTCAGCATCCCCGATTTTAAATTTTACTTTAGATAAGACTTCCGCTTTTTGTAACCACGTTTTAGCTATGCGCGCCCACTCAGCATTTTTCTCACAGCAAACCAATTCCCCATCGACCGGTAATGCCAGAGCGATCGCGGTTGCCATATAACCAATAAAAGTACCGATTTCTAACACTCGTTTTACGCTCAATAAATGCACAACAAACTGCATAAATTGGCTTTGTTCCGGTAATGACATAAATTTTGTGAAAGCTTCATCCGTGATAGAGTAACGGATCTCTTGTAAGATCAGGGGTTCGCGGGATGACACTGATAATAGATAATTATATAATGCGTCATCTAATTGGATCGATTTCTTAGCCATAACCAGGATTATACCGTATGTTAGATTTTTGTTACAAGAAAGACCCTAAAACCGGTCAATGTTATATCGAAACCTCCTTAAGCGGCAAGCCCTTGCTTACCACGCCTCAATTAAACAAAAGCACCGCGTTCAACTATGAAGAAAGACGGGAATTTGGTTTATTAGGTAAATTACCGCCGCGCATCGAGACCTTGCAAGAACAAGTCAACCGTACTTATCAACAATTCAATACGTTTGATACGTTTTTAGAAAAAAATATTTATCTCAACAATATCCACAATATTAATCAAATCGTCTTCTATGCTTTACTAGAACAGCATTTAGAAGAAATGTTGCCCGTCATTTATACCCCTATCGTCGGTACCGCGGTCAAATCCTTTAGTAAAGAATTTCGTAAAGCCCGTGGTCTTTATATCTCTTATCCAGAACGGGATTATATGGATGAAATTCTCGATAATCGCTCTAATCCTGAAATCGATATCATCGTCGTTACCGATGGCGAAGGCGTATTAGGCATTGGCGATCAAGGGGTAGGCGGCATGGATATCCCGATCGCTAAGTTGATGGTCTATTCTATTTGCGGTGGTATCGACCCTACTCGCACCCTACCCATTCAATTAGATGTGGGCACCAATAATCAAGAATTATTAGCTGAACCCTTATATTTAGGTTGGCGTGAAAAACGCATTCACGGTAAAGCCTATGATGATTTTGTGGAAACCTTCATTCAATCGGTCAAACGTAAATTCCCGAATGCTTTTTTACATTGGGAAGATTTAGGCCGTGGAAATGCCCGCCGCGTGTTAGATAAATATCGTGATCAACTGTGCACATTTAACGATGATATCCAAGGGACGGGTGCTGTCTGTTTAGCCGCGATCATCGCCGCCTTAAAACATAAACACGAAACGTTTGCGGATCAACGTATCGTCATTTTTGGTGCAGGCAGTGCCGGCACCGGCATAGCAGAACAAATCGCCTTAGCTATGCAAAATGCGAGCATGGCAGAACAAGATATTTACGACAAATTTTGGTTAGTGGACCGCCAAGGTTTGTTAATGGATGACATGCCCGATTTAACCGATATGCAAAAAATATTTGCTTGTCATCCTGAACAAATAAAGAATTGGGTGAACGATGATAAAAATTGCATGACCTTAGCTGAGGTCGTGGCGAATGTAAAACCGACGATTTTAATTGGCTGTTCTAGCCAACCGGGTACCTTCACCGAAACTATTATTAAAACTATGGCTTCACATGTAACGCTGCCAGTGATCATGCCTTTATCGAATCCAACGGAACGAGTAGAAGCCCATCCAAAAGATATTTTAGAATGGACCCATGGCAAAGCATTGATCGCGACCGGTAGTCCATTTGAGCCGATCAATTTTAATGGCAAAGAAGTTAAAATTGCGCAATGCAATAATGCCTTGATTTTTCCTGGCATTGGATTAGGGATTGTCGCTGTTCAGGCTAAGCGTTGTACCGATTCAATGTTGTTAGCCGCTTGCGATGCCTTGAGTGATTTTGCTCCGATTAACCAACAACAAGATAGTCCTCTGTTACCGAGTTTAGCCAATGCTCGGGAAGCAGCCAAACAAATCGCTATCGCGGTTGCTCGTCAAGCGATTAAAGAAGGGTTGAGTGATATGGATAGTCATACGGATTTAAATACATTGATCACGGAGAGAATGTGGTATCCCCATTATTTACCGATGAAATATAAACATCCGTAATTCATTCTACGATTTTTTTCCTCGTCAATTCCGGAAAGTGCGTAGCACTTATCCGGAATCCATCTCTTCTCTCCTGGATCCTGGACATTGGCTACACTAATTTGGGGAGGGCGAATGAAACAAGCGGTGAATTACGCAGTGGGAACACACGCAGGTGTTCCCCTACAATCATATATGATTTTTTTTTCGACGAACAAAACGATTACGTAGTAACTTTTAAAGTAACCACTGCGCCAGCGCCCACACCGACATTATTAATATGTTTTTCCCAGGGACGTTCATAATCCATTTTAAAAGATAAAGTTTGCTCTTGAGTAAAGGCTTTATTATCCACTTTGAAAGTCCAGATTTCAAACCCCGGAGCACCCACTAAATTCGAATCGGGTTTTTGATATTGATGACTCACTACTTGAACCAACGCCTCACCAGTAGGTTGAACAAATGCCCAACTATAGCCAGTGGTCGGATTAGCTTTTAATTGCACTTGGAAATACGGTTGATCTTTAGTAACCACGATCGGTTGACCTAAATCCGTATAGAGAGGAATCTTTTTCGGTCCTTGCTGACAAGCGGCTAAACATGCCACCATTAGTGCTACCATACAAGCTAGTATTTTTTTCATTGACATATGATTTCTCCTTATAAGTTATTCCAACCAGCATCAGGTGTAAACCGTTCACCATATTTGCTAGCCAAATCTTCTAACTCTTTTTTCACTTCTGCTACGCCGCGATCACGTATGTATTTGATAGGGCCGCCTCTAAATGGTGCAAAACCCGTACCAAAAATCATACCGCCATCTAATAGATCGGTATCTTCGATAACGCCTTCGCGCCAACACGCAACACATTCATTTAACATACGACCCATCATACGAGACACTGCATCTTTCGGTGCAATACCAGTATCCATTTTAACAGCTTTACCCTCTTTATATTCATAGTAACCTTTACCAGACTTTTTACCTAGGTTACCCTTTTCCACCATTTGCAGTAATTCTTTTGGCACTTCACCGCCAAATGCAGCGGTTAAGTTTTTCACCACGGATAAACACACATCTAAACCAACGGTATCGGCTAATTCGATAGGCCCCATGGGCATACCAAATTTTACGGCTGCTTCATCAATTGCCGGGGCAGCGGCACCTTCATTTAATAAATGCATCGCTTCAACCATATAAGGCAACAAACAACGATTGACTAAAAAGCCCGGTTTACTTTTTACTGCAACGGGGAATTTACCCAATTTAGCGGCAAATTTTAACGCTTTTTTAACCGTGATCTCTTCTGTTTTATCGCCTTTGACTACTTCCACCAATGGCATCATCGCCACCGGATTAAAGAAATGAATACCGACTAAGCGACCAGGATTCGTCATCACTTGATTAATTTCATCTAAGGGAATACTCGACGTATTGGTTGCTAAAATAGCTTCTGATTTCGCACGGCGTTCTAAATCTTTAAACAATGCTTGCTTCGCTTCCAAATTTTCAAAAATCGCTTCAATGATTAAATCCGCTTTTTCAACTCCATACCCTTGTGGATCAGGAATGAAGCGGTCCATGACTTTACGAATCGGTAGCGGTTTTTTCAGTTTTTTTTGCAACAATTTATAAGCGCGGGCAACCGCCGGTGCAATATATTTCGGTTCACGATCTTGTAAAGTCACCGTATAACCTTTATACGCGCACCACGCGGCAATATCACCGCCCATAATACCTGCACCAATCACGTGAATATGTTGCGGTTGAAAATCGACACCCTTACCTAAATTCTTCATGCGTTCTTGTAAGAAAAATACTCGCACTAAATTACGAGCCGTTGAACCGATCAGCAATTCTCCTGCAGTATTCGCTTCACTAATATAAGCTTTTTGTCCTTGCGCTCCATCACGCACCCAATTTTTAATCACCGCATAGGGAGCTGGATAATGTTCGCGACGCGCTTTTTTAGCGACTTGCTTATAAAACACTTTGCCTAATAAAGGTCGAACAAACCTCATATTAGTCAAACGTTCTAAAAGGCTGGCTCGATGACGCGCAGGATTCGTCATAATAAATTGTTTAGCGGCTTTTTCTAAGTGACGCAAAGGCGCTATCGCATCGACCACCCCCATTTTGGCAGCTGCCGACGCCCGTAAGCTACGTCCCGATAAAATAAGATCCATCGCTTTCATCGCACCGATCAATCGTGGCATGCGCACAGTGCCGCCCCAACCTGGATGAATCCCTAATTTGACTTCGGGTAAAGCGATTTGCGTCGTATCATCATCACAAGCAATACGAAATTTACAGGCTAAAGCGATTTCGGTACCGCCTCCCATACAAAAACCTTTAATCATCGCAAGCGTGGGAAAACGCAATTGTTCTAATTTATCAAAAATCTTTTGCCCAGAACGCATCACAGCAATGGCATCATTCGCCGTATGGATTTGATCAAATTGCTCGATATCAGCGCCCGCAATAAAACCATTTTCTTTACCTGATTGTAAGATCAAGCCATTTAAATTTTCATTTTTTATATTTTCTAAAATAGCATCTAATTCTTCCAACACATCGCGGTTAAACGCATTGACACTATTATTGGCCCGATCGAAGGTTAACCACAACACCCGATCATCATCTTTTTTCAATCGCCAATTTTTACATTCAGTCATTATTCGGCTCCTGCAATTTCATTAACTTGTTCAACCAACATAGCGCCACCTAAACCTCCACCAATACAAATAGTGGCTACGCCTAGCTTTGCTTGTTTACGTTTTAAAATATTTAATAAGTGTAGAACGATACGGGCACCGCTAGCACCCACTGGATGGCCTAAGGCAATAGCACCCCCATCGATATTTAAGCGATCTTTATCAATACTACCAAATGGCTGTTCTAAACCTAATTCTTCACGACAAAATTCGGCACTTTCCCAAGCGCGTAAACAACCGATGACTTGCGCGGAAAAAGCTTCATTGATTTCCCAATAATCAATATCATCTTTCGTCAAACCATTGCGTTGTAACATCGGGGTCGTTGCGTAGATGGGACCTAAACCCATCACCGTAGGATCAAGCCCTGCCCAATTCACATCAATAATTTTACCCAGCACCGGTAATTTATATTTTTTCACTGCTTCTTCACTCGCTAAGATTAACGCCGCAGCCCCATCGGTGACTTGTGAACTATTAGCCGCTGTTACTGCACCAAATTTTTTATCAAAAAAAGGTTTTAATTTCGCTAATTTTTCTACACTAGCATCGCGTCTAACGCCAGTATCCGTACCATACACATTACCTTTGACATCATATATATCCGCAATTTCTTGTTTAAAATCACCATTATCTTCTGCTTGAGCAACACGACGGTGGCTTTCTACCGCAAATTCATCCATTTCTTGGCGAGTGATATCAAATTTGTGCGCCACTTCTTCCGCGGTTTGCCCCATAATTAATCCCACCATCGGATCAGTCAACCCTCGCATTAAGCTAATAATAGGTCCAAAGAACATGCTCGGCCGCCAACGCAGAAAATGTTTTAAGCGTTGTCCCAACGTTTTGGTTTTCATCATACCCGCAAACCATAACACGGCTTTATTATTATAAACTAATGGCGCGTGACTCATCGCATCTGCCCCGCCCGCCAACACTAAATCATGTCGTCCCATCGCAATATCTTTTAATGCCTCATCTAAGGCTTGCATACCCGAAGCACAATTGCGTTGCACAGTATAGCCCGGCGTTTTTTTACCACAGCCTAATCGATACCCAATCAAGCGACCAATATTGGTTTCATCTGGGGTAGGCATCATGCAACCAAAAATAGTTTCATCGATATCAGTCGCTTGAATCGGTAAGCGATCTAAGACATCCCGACTCACCGCAACGGCTAAATCAGATGCGAGAAATGTACCCGGTCTATCGGTTGCTTTCAAAAATGGAGAGCGTCCACCATCGACAATATAAACTGGCCGACCTTGATAATTCACTTTCATATTTATGCCTCACCTTTTATAAAATAATCTTTCTCAAACTCATCGACAGACAATGCATCGTAACGAGCTAGTGCAAAAGTTTGAATCCATCCTATTTCTTCTGTATTCAACAAACCTTGTTGCTCTGCTGCTGCCAATTGAGCAGCTAAATCGAGATTGCGCTCGATAAATCCTTGTTTAATAGCATTATACAATTTTTTCTGCACCGATTCTGCTTTAAGCATTAACTCATAAGCATGATCCACTCGACCGATAGGCTGGTTAGCATCGCCAGAATAACATAAATTAGTTAAGCGATTGCGCAATTCCATCGATTCGGTGATCGTTTTTACCACTTCACTATTTAAAGCATCTCTGGGTCCATAATAATTACGTCCATAAGGGAAAATACAAAAACGTAAGGTTTTTGCCATCATGCGTCGTGGAAAATTACGGAAAAATTCATCAAACGCAACTTGAATCTTACATAAGCAAGTTTCTAAACACCATTTCACCACCGGCAAATCAACGGTAGGCGATTTTTCATCGGCATGATATTTTAATACCGCTGTCGCAATATATAAATAACTCAGTATATCACCTAACCTTGCTGATAATGCTTCGCGACGTTTTAAGCTACCGCCTAATGCCAACATCGCAAAATCGGCAGTCATCGCTAAGGCACTACTCATCCGTGTCAATTGACGATAATAATAAGCTAAAGGTGAATGTGGTGCTTGCACTAATTTAGCATTAGTTAAGCTTAATGAAATCACTCGCGTCACATTACTTGAGACATAACCGATATGGGCAATAAACGCTTGGTCAAATTCACGCAACCCACGTCGCGGATTGGGGTCCATGGCAGCCAACATTTCTTTTAATACGTAAGGATGACAACGAATCGAACCTTGACCAAAAATAATTAAATTACGCGTTAAAATATTGGCACCTTCTACGGTAATACCTACCGGTAAACCCATATAAGCATTCCCCATATAATTACGGGGTCCAAATTGAATCGCGCGGCCCGCGTGAATATCCATCGAGGAGTTAAATAATTCACGGCTCATTTCTGAACTGTGATATTTAACGATTGCGGATGCCACTGCAGGTTTAACATTTAAATCAATCGCGCCAGCCGTCATCAAGCGCATCGCTTGGATCATATAAGTGTTGCCGGTTATTTTCGCTATTTCCGTTTGTACCCCTTCGAAATCAGTTAATGACACACGGAATTGTTGCCGAATTTTGCCATAGGCAGTAACGCTGCGAAGATTTAACATACCCCCAGCCACGCCCAGAGCCGGTAAAGAAATGCCTCTACCCATCGATAAACATTCCATCAACATCCGCCAACCGCGACCCACCATTTTCTTGCCACCGATGACCCAATCTAAAGGAATAAACACATCTTTACCGCGCGTAGGTCCATTCATGAAAGCTAAACCCATCGGATAATGGCGTTTACCCATCTCAACTCCAGGATGGGATGCCGGAATTAAACACACCGTGATGCCGAGCTCGGTTTCATTTCCTAGTAAATGTTCAGGGTCAGATAATTTAAACGCGATACCCACTAAAGTAGCTACGGGTGCTAAAGTAATATAACGTTTATCCCAACTTAAACGAATACCAAGTACTTCTTCACCCTTATGTTGACCTTTACAAATAACGCCTTTATCTTGCATCGCCCCTGCATCACTGCCAGCTTCAGTAGACGTTAAAGCAAAGCAAGGAATATCTTCACCATTCGCTAAGCGTGGTAAATAGTATTGCTTCTGTTCGTCAGTACCATAGTGATACAATAATTCACCCGGCCCTAAAGAATTAGGCACCATCGTATTAATCGCCGTACTCAATGAACGAGTCGCCAAAGTGGCGATAACCGTAGAATGTGCTAAGGCAGAAAAACCACGACCCCCATATTGTTTTTTAATCACTAAACCAAAAAAGCGTTGCTCTTTTAAATATTGCCAAATTTCGGGCGGCATATCATGATGTTCATGGACAATTTTCCAATCGTCTAACATATGACATAAGGTTTGTACTTCATTTTCGAGGAAAGCTTGCTCTTCCGCCGTTAAGCGGGGTTTAGGAATACCATGAAATTTATTCCAATCGGGGCGCCCCTGAAATAATTCCCCTTCCCACCACACATCACCGGCTTCAATCGCTTCGCGCTCGGTATGACTCATTGGTGGCAATGACCGTTTAAAGTAAACAAAAAATCGTTCGGTAATAATCCCACGACGCAGTATTTTCACATTGACTAATAATGCGATGATGAGGAAAATCGCCCATAAAATCCCATGAGCCACTGATGAATAAGGAGATAAATCGGTAAAGATAATCAATGCGATAGCCAGTAAACTAGTCCACACCCACGCTCGAGCACGAGTTAACAATAAACCCCAGGTCGTAATCAGTAATAAAATAATTTCTATGGTCAACATGTCTATGCCTCTGCCTGTAATCCTGCCACTAAAAAATTCGTCAACCGACGTAATAATGCTTTTTCATTATGTTGATCTTGATATAAAGCAGTGCCTATCGCACCGATTTCTTTTTCGCCGGCGACGGCAAATGCCAAAGAACCTAGCATAAAATGAATACGCCAAAAGACTTCGGCACGTTGTACTTGCGGTAAAGTGAGACGAAAAAATCGTACGCAATCGATCAAGGTCTTCTTATAACGTTCGGCTAAAAAGCTACGCAATTTGCCTTGCGATTCATTATAAGCCCGATTGAGTAAACGCATGAAGATAGCACCATTATGTCGCTGCTGCTCCGTCTGAAATGCACGTATTACCACTAATTCCACGATATGCTTCAAAGCTTTGCTCGGCTCCGCTGCTTCTTTTATTAAATTATCCATATTTTCTTGCAAAACATCATGAATGGGATCAAGACAACGAATGAATACTTCATTGATTAAATCATCCTTGCTGCCAAAGTGGTAATTAATAGCCGCCAAGTTGACATTGGCATGCTTAGTGATATCCCGCATCGAGGTTTCGGCAAAGCCGGAGATAGCAAATAATTGTTCTGCCGCATCTAAAATCCGTTCACGAGTTGATAAATTTTTAGACGAGTCTACTGACTCAATGGTATTCATCATAAGTATTAAAGCTCTCTTTTAAATTGTTTTAAACATACGTTTTAAATGGCAAAAAGTCAAGATTTAGATGTATTGCAAAGCTTGTTCAATCACTTCAATTCCTGCTCCAGAGACCGTCGCATGTTGTGTCAAATAACGTCGCCAATGTCGACCACCCGGCTGACCTTGAAATAAACCCAAGATATGACGAGTTAATTGTTGCAAACGAATCCCCTCTTGTAATTGCGCAGCAACATAGGGAAGATAGTGTTCAACGATGTCGGTGCGCGATAGCAATAGATGTTCATCGTGATAAAAACGTCGATCGACCTCCACCAAACTATAAGGGTCGTGATAAGCTTGACGACCAATCATCACCCCATCAACAAATTGTAAATGCTCACTAGCCGCATCTAACGATTTAATGCCGCCATTGATGGTGATCGATAAAGCAGGAAAATCGCGTTTTAATTGATAAACATGGTCATATTTTAACGGAGGAATATCACGATTTTCTTTAGGGCTCAACCCCTTAAGCCACGCCGTGCGTGCATGAATAATAAATATTTTACAACCAGTTTGCGCGACGGTATCGATGAAACGATATAAATAATCGTAATGATCATTATCGTTAATACCAATGCGCGATTTGACACTCACAGGAATCGTCACTTTGGCTTGCATATTCGCCACACATTCAGCTATTAATTCGGGTTCCGCCATTAAACAAGCGCCAAAACTGCCAGCTTGGACTCGTTCACTGGGGCAACCGACATTGATATTAATTTCATCATAACCTTGATCTTCAGCAATCCTAGCGCATTGCGTTAAATCTTTACTATTACTACCTCCCACTTGTAAAGCCAGGGGATGTTCTGCGGGATCAAATTGCAAAAAACGCTGTGCATCGCCGCGCAAAACGGCATTGACATGGATCATCTCGGTATATAATAAAGCGTGGCGAGTAATTAAGCGCAAAAAGTAACGATCAAAGCGATCGGTCCAATCCAACATCGGCGCAATAGAAATCGTGCGATCAATCATCACGACTCTTTCCATCGGCAATACCTAACACACTGACTAAGGTATCACCTTGATATAACAAGGGCCACCGATTGCGCAACCAGGGTGGTATTTGCCATTCTTGCATAAGTTTTTTTAAACATTGTGATTTCTGTCGCGCTTGAGGGTGAAATCGTTCACCGCCTTGCCGATAACGAATAGTTAAATAAGTTGGCGATGACAAATGCATGGGTAATTTTATATCGGTTATTATCCCGATCGCAGTCGCAATAGCGGCCTGGCCATCCCAAGGAATCACGGCTGTGGAATCAAAAGCAGGTAAGGCAGACATCACATATAAATAATTTTGAAACCGCCTCACCTCTACTGTGCCCCACTGCACCAAGGGTTGAGCTGCTGTTTTAGCCATCATCAATTCTTCAATGATATTCAATAATGTAGTTTGGCTAGGTAAATCCAAATGTAAAGTATGTAACCATTGACGCAAGACATTGGCTTGGCGTGGAGGGGATAAATTTTTTAGTAACTCAATCGATAAAGGTTGATAGGCAAAATAGCGTAACACAAAAGGATGACAAGGAATCTCAGCTGCTTGTATTTGGTCTTGGCTCGCTAATTCTTGAAGCAAATGATCGGCTACGGCACAATGTTGAGCACTACGCGCGATAGTGGTGAGCGCGTGTGGCCAACGTTGCTGCAAACGTGGTATAATTTCGTGGCGTAAATAATTGCGATCAAAACGTCGATCGGCATTACTCTCATCCTCAATCCACTGCAACCCATGCCGCTGCGCATAAGCTACCAAATCGGCCCGGCATTCTTGCAATAAGGGGCGCAATAATATTCCCTCAGCAAAGGAACTGTGTTGCGGCATAGCCGCTAAACCTTTTACCCCGGCTCCGCGCAATAATTGCAATAATAAAGTTTCCGCTTGGTCATCTTGATGATGGGCTGTCACTAAAATAGTGTTGGGTGTCACGAAAGGTGTTAAGGCATCATAACGCGCTTGACGGGCTAACGCTTCAAGACTATCTCGCTTATTACAATCGATTTTTACCTTAACCATCTGAAATGCAATAGAAAATTTCTGACAGATTTGCTCACAGTGTTGTTGCCAAGCATCCGCCTGAGGCTGCAAGCCATGATGAATATAAATGGCTAAACATTTTTCGACTAAATGCGGTTGTTGGCTTAAGCGATGTAATAATACCGTTGAATCTAAACCACCACTGTACGCAATAATAATTTGTCTTGCCTTAGCAAGACTATCCAACAATTTAGGCTCCATAACGCATCAATTTCTGGTAACGTTGACTTAATAATTCATCGACTGACAATTGTTGTAACTCCGCCAAATGATGACGTAAGCTATTGCGTAGGGTATCCATCATCAACGTCGGATCGCGATGGGCACCTCCCGCCGGTTCCGCAATCACTTCATCAATTAATTGATTTTGAAAAGAATCTTGAGCGGTTAATTTCATCGCCGCAGCGGCTTCTGGCGCTTTACTGGCACTACGCCATAAAATAGAAGCGCAACCTTCTGGTGAAATCACTGAATACATACTGTATTGCAACATTAACAACCGATCACCAACACCGATGGCTAATGCACCACCCGATCCCCCTTCGCCAATCACCGTACAAATAATCGGTGTTTTTAATCTCGACATCACCAAGAGATTATGCGCGATCGCTTCGCTTTGATTATGCTCTTCCGCATCGATACCCGGATAAGCACCGGGAGTATCGATAAAAGTCAAAATCGGCAAGGAAAATTTTTCCGCCATCTGCATTAAGCGTAAGGCTTTACGATAGCCTTCTGGGCGCGGCATGGCAAAATTTCGATAGAGTTTTTCTTTCGTGGTTCGCCCTCTTTCTTGACCCAACACGAATACTGGCTGCTCATTCAATCGCCCTATCCCAGCAATAATGGCATGGTCATCCGCATAATGCCGATCACCATGCAATTCATCAAAATCCGTAAACAATGCGTCGATATAATCGATGGCATGTGGTCGTTTAGGATGGCGCGCCAATTGCACGACTTGGGCAGGCGTTAAATGGTTAAAAATAGACTTGACCAATTGTTCTCGTTGTTCTTCTAACTTATTGATTTCTTTTGCGATATCCATATCTGCAGAAGAACCCAAATGGCGCAATTCAGCTAGTTTTTGCTCCACTTCTACCAAAGGTTTTTCAAAGCTCAAAATGTCTAAATTCATAGTGACTTATTGTAACTTAGTGTAAAATATTTGCCTATCTATTTATGTAAGGATGACGATCCCTCTATGACTTTTACACTAGACCCGACATTATTAGACAATAGCATTGAATTAGCCGATTGGCCTTTATGCACAGTGTTATTGAAAAACGAACGGCAATATGCCTGGTGTATATTAATTCCCAAACGGGAAAATATCAGCGATATCACGCAATTAGATAGCGATACGCAAATAGCGTTAATGCAAGAAATAGATCGTTTAGCAAAAATTATCCATCATCACTTTCAACCCGATAAATTGAATATTGCCACGATTGGGAATAAAGTCTCGCAATTACATATTCATGTGGTGGGACGCTTTAAACATGATCCTTTATGGCCAGAAAGTATTTGGCAAGCAAAATATCAACCCCATCCTTATCCTACAGAACAGTGGCAAGCGGTAATCGATGGATTACGCAAGAATTTTTGCGCAGAGATTTCTACACTATAGACTTCTTCTCTTACCTAATCATCATGTTAGGTCTAGTATTCTATTGTGGCTGAGCCCTGCCCCAACAACTCTTGAATGCTATCCAATAAATCATCCGTCGGTTGAACTCGCCACTCTTCACCCAAATGAAATCGCGCGCTAGCATCAGGACGATGATAGGCAATGATTATCGGGCAATTGCCAGTATTTTGATAAGGTCGCATTAAATTTTGTAATTCATGAATAATATTTTTAACTTGTGGTTCTTTATTTTCAATATGTATACTAATACTTTTGGCAAACCGTTGCCGTGCTTGATCGAGTGTCCAAATATTATTAGCGCTCATTTTGAAGCCCCCAGTATAATTATCCATGCTGAGATCACCTTCAACAATCAATAAATTATCTTTTGTGAGATATTCGCGATATTGCTGATAAACATCGGAAAAAACCGCTAGTTCAATGCGTCCACTGCCATCGTCTAAACTAATGAACCCCATCCGATCGCCACGCTTAGTATTCATCGTTCGTATCGCTACGATCATACCCGCCAAGCGTACTCGTTGACTGCGAGTCGGTTGGAGTTCGCTAATGGTAGCCGTAGTAAAATGTTTAAATTCTTCTTTATAACGTTGTAAGGGATGTCCAGTAAAATATAAGCCCAACATTTCTTTTTCACCCGCCAGCCTGTCTTTATCACGCCAAGGTGATGCTTGGATATAAACGGCTTCTATCTCTACCATGTCTGCACCAAATAAATCCGCTTGTCCTATCCCTTGATCTCGGCTATGTTGTTCTGCTTGATGCAACGCTTTTTCCAAAGAAGCACTCAGTGTTGCTCTATCGATACCAAAACTATCGAGAGCTCCGGATTTAATTAAGGCTTCTAGCACGCGACGATTCACTTTACGCAAATCCATACGATGACAAAATTCAAATAAATTATTATAAGGACCATTCTCTTCGCGTTCTGCAATAATACCGCTTAAAGCGGCTTCACCCGCGCCTTTAATCGCCCCTAACCCATATAAGATTTTATTATCTTTCACGGTGAATTTTATTTCACTCTGATTGATATCCGGCGGTAAAAGTTCAATGCCAATTTGTTTGCAATCTTCGGCAAAGTTAACGACTTTATCAGTATTATCCATATCCGAAGATAATACAGCCGCCATAAATTCAGCGGGATAATGAATTTTCAACCAGGCAGTTTGATAAGATAATAAGGCATAAGCAGCAGAATGAGATTTATTAAATCCATATCCAGCAAATTTTTCCATCAAATCAAAAATATGGGTAGCGGTATGCTTATCAACACCACAGGCTACAGAGCCTTCTACAAAAATTAAACGTTGCTTCGCCATTTCTTCGGGTTTTTTCTTACCCATCGCACGGCGTAATAAATCCGCAGCGCCTAAGGTATAATTAGCTAACACTTGTGCAATTTGCATCACTTGTTCTTGATATAGAATCACACCATACGTCGGTTTCAAAATATTGGTTAAATTAGGATGTGAATATTCGATGGGCGCGCGACCATGTTTACGGTCAATAAAATCATCCACCATGCCCGACTGCAAGGGACCCGGCCGAAACAAGGCTACCAAGGCGACAATATCCTCAAAACAATCCGGCTGTAAGCGACGAATTAAATCCTTCATACCACGCGACTCCAACTGAAATACCGCAGTCGTTAAGCAGCTTTTTAATAATGAAAAAGTGGCTTCGTCTTCTAAAGAAATCGTATTGATATCAATTACTTCGTTACAGCTTTTAGCAATATTTTTGATCGCCCAATCAATAATCGTTAAGGTGCGTAACCCTAAAAAGTCAAACTTAACTAAGCCGATCGCTTCGATATCATCTTTATCAAATTGGCTGAGAATACTGGTTTCCCCACTTTCACAATAAATCGGCGCAAAATCGGTTAATTTCGATGGCGCTATGACAACCCCACCCGCATGCTTGCCGACATTGCGCGTTTTACCTTCTAATTTTTTAGCTAAATCAATCAAGCTAGCGACGTCTTCTTCAGTTTGGTAACGATGACGCAAGACTTCATCTTGTTGCAACGCTTTATCTAAGGTAATCCCTAATTCAAAAGGAATGAGCTTTGCTAATTTATCGACAAAGCCATACGGATGGCCTAATACTCGACCTACATCTCGAATCACGGCTTTAGCAGCCATCGTACCGTAGGTAATAATTTGCGATACTGCTTCTCGCCCATATTTTCGTGCGACATAATCAATGACTCGATCACGTCCTTCCATACAAAAATCGATATCAAAATCCGGCATCGAAACCCGCTCCGGATTTAAAAAGCGTTCGAATAGTAAATCATAGCGTAGCGGATCAAGGTCAGTAATCTTCAATACATACGCCACTAATGAACCAGCACCTGAACCCCGACCAGGCCCCACTGGAATTCCATGGTCTTTAGCCCATTGAATGAAATCGGCAACGATTAAGAAATAACCAGCAAAACCCATTTTAGTAATTACCGTTAATTCCGCTTCTAAGCGTTGTTGATAAATGGCTTGTTGTTCTACATAATCATCTGCCATGTTATCTAATAAATTTGCTAAGCGTTCACCTAAGCCTTGCTGAGCCACTTGAATCAAGTAATCTTCAATCGTCATACCAGCAGGGACAGGAAATTGTGGTAAAAATATTTTACCCAACACTAATTCAACCGTACAACGTTTAGCAATTTCTAATGAATTTTGTAACGCTGCCGGCAAATCTCTAAATAAATGTCGCATTTCTTCAGCACTGCGAAAATATTGTTGACGAGTATAATTTTTAGGGCGTTTTGGATCGGCTAATGTATAACTATTGTAAATAGCAACTTTAGCTTCATGCGCATCAAAATCATCAGGCTTCAAAAACCGCACCGGATTAGTCGCCACCACTGCCACTTGACACTGAAGCGCTAATTGAATTGCCTGTTGAATATAAGTTTCTTCATCGGCATGTCCCACTCGTTGCAATTCCAGATAAAACCGATCACCAAAAATATCTAGCCATTCTTCTAATAAGGTTGCTGCTAATTGCGGTTTTTGACTCAGTAACGCTTGACCAATATCGCCATATTGCGCACCCGATAACATTAATAAACCCTGATTCTTGGCTATTAACCAAGGACGTTGAAGAATCGCTTTACCGTGTTCTTGTCCATGTAGGTAAGCTTGAGAAATTAATTCGGATAAATGTCGATAACCTTGCGCATTTTGGCATAATAGAATCGCTTGATAGGGTTTGTTGGGTTCTTGATCATTAGCTAAATAAACACTTGCCCCCACTATAGGTTTTATTTTATGGGATAAACAAGCTCGATAAAATTTCACCAAGCCAAATAAATTCATTTGGTCAGTTAAGGCAATCGCCGTCATTGACTGGTCAGCCACCCTCTGCGTCAACTCATCAAGACTCGACAAACCATCGATCAAGGAAAATTCAGTATGGATATTAAGATGAACAAATTCAGTCATGCAGCTATTGTAACATCTTCAAGAGAGCGCCGCACGGGTCCAAAAGTCTTCCGGTGAATTGGCAAAACACCATGCTTTTCAATGGCTTGCAGATGTTTTCTGGTTGGATACCCAACATGTTGATCAAAACCATAATGTGGATAAGTACTATGCATTAATTGCATTTCTCGATCGCGTAGCACTTTAGCTATTATCGAAGCAGCACTAATTTGTGCATGTTTCGCATCACCTTTGATAATCGCCTCGCTCGTACACGGTAATATCGGACAGCGATTACCATCGACTAAGACATGGTCGGGAACCAGGCGCAATGCCGCTACCGCACGCTGCATCGCCAAGAAGCTTGCTTGCAAAATATTAATACAATCAATCTCTTCGACTTCGGCTCGACCCACTCCCCAAGCCAAGGCATCACGTTGGATGATGATAAATAATTGTTCCCGTTTTTTAGCCGATAACGTTTTTGAATCAGCCAAACCTTCAATGGGTTTGCGCGGATCTAAAATGACTGCCGCTGCGACGACTGGCCCCGCCAAGGGTCCACGCCCTACTTCATCGACGCCAGCAATTAATAATTCCCTCGATGCTTCAGTATTCATGGCGCCAGGATAATGCTAAAATGCCACCCATGTCAAATCAAAGCAAACGGATTATGCTGGTGGCAGGTGAAGCTTCCGGCGATTTACATGGAGCAAGCTTAGTCAAAGCCCTCCAATTACATCCAGAAATCCAATGTTACGGTGTCGGTGGCAAAGCGATGCGTGAAGCAGGCGCCACTATTTTAATCGATTGTACCGAATTAGCCGTGATGGGTTTTATCGATGTCGTCATCCATTTCCCTACCATTCGAAAAATTTTTAAAAAACTTGAACATGAATTAAAAAATAACCCACCGGATTTATTGATCACTATCGATTATCCAGGATTTAATTTACGTTTAGCAAAAAAAGCCAAAGCTTATGGCATCCCTACTCTCCATTACATCAGCCCACAAGTATGGGCGTGGCGAGCTAACCGCGTACATAAAATTGCACAAATCGTCGATCACTTAGCCGTTATTTTTCCTTTCGAAGTTGAATGCTATCAAGACACGCCACTAAAAGTCACCTATGTCGGCCATCCTCTCACTTATGTAGTAAAAGCTCCTGTCGATCGAGATCAAGCTCGTCAAGATTTTCAGATAAAATCCGGCACTAAAGTCGTGGGATTATTACCCGGCAGTCGCAAAAAAGAAATTGAGCGTATTTTGCCAGTGATGCTCGAGGCAGCCCAACTATTACAATTACATTTACCGACTATTCAATTTCTTTTACCTGTCGCTTCGACCTTAAATAAAGAGTATATAGTGAGTTTCATCGACAACAAAATCGATGTGCAACTATTGGAAACCAATAGCTATCATGTCATGCAAGCTTGCGATGCCATGATAGTGGCTTCAGGCACTGCTACGTTAGAAGCCGCATTAATGCGCATACCCTTAGTCGTCGTTTATAAAACTAGCCGCTTTACCGCCATGTTAATGCGCCGTTTACTAAAAATTCCTTACGTCAGCTTATGTAATATTGTTGCAGGTAAGTTTATTGTTCCGGAATTATTACAAGAAAATGCCACCAAAGAGAAAATTAGTGCAGCAACCTTACAATTATTACAAGATACTCACTATCGTAATACGATGCTGCATAATTTTGATTTGATTAAAACCAAACTCGGTAACGAAGATGCAGCAAAAAATGTCGCCACTATCGCTTGCCATATGTTAGGGGCAGAAAATAGAAGTTAAATAAAAAAGTCTATTTACGCAAGCTCTTAAATAATAAAAAAGGTAACGCTAGAATAATCAAATCCCCTATCACCATCAACATAACATAATGCATATTTTGTTGCCACGAGAGTGATAATGAAGAAGGAGGAAACAAGCCTAAAGCAAAAGCTAATATAGACGCTACTATAGCTACGCCGCCAATGATACTCGCCACAACCAATCCACCGGGAATATAAAATGCCTCCGGTCTTCTTTCTTGTTCTTTAGCACGTAAATAAATAAAGGAAGAAAATAAGAAAATATACATCAACACGGTAAATTGACTCGTCAAAGCGATCAATAACCAAAAAGCACTTTGAAAATTCGGCATCCATAAAAATAATGAAATTAAAAGAGTTGCAATCAAACCTTGTAAAATTAAAATACCATAAGGCATATCAAATTTATTTAAGCGACTTAAGGCAGGAAACATCTGTTGCTCTTTTAACATTTCGCGTAATCCTCTGGCTGGGCCAATTAACCAGGCACTTAAACTAGCGATGCTCCCTACTGCAATACATAGTGCTAAAATAGGGGTAATCCAACTTAAATGAGCAAATTGGAAAAATTGTGCCAATCCCTCAATCACTCCATTTAATAAATTGACTTGGCCTTTAGGTAGTAATTGAAAAATAGCAATCACGCCGCAACTGCTGATCATAAAAATTAATACTGCAGCAATGATTAAGGCGCGAGGATAAGAACGTTGAGGATTATGCACATTGCCGGCATGAAAAGCGGTCACTTGCATCCCCGCATAAGCCGATAAGACACTCACCAAAATAGCTAAACTATTAATATTACCGTTAGGAAAAAAATTATTAACTGTCAAAGGTTCCGAAAAACCATGATGATTGACAATAAACAAAATACCGATAATAATAATTAAAATACCAGGCAATAAAGTCCCGGCTAATGCCCCGATGATATTTAAACGACTCGAGGCTTTAATACCAAAGCTATTATATAAAATAGCTAACCACAAGAATACTAACATGCTGATAAAAAATATCAGCTTATGCTGAGAAAAATCGGGTAAGCCAACATATATTAACGTCATCACGATAGTAGATAAGGTCGTGGGAAAACCAATAACATTGTTAATCCACTCCATCCAAATGACTAACACCCCTACTCGTTCGCCGAAGGCGTGTTTAGACCAAGTATAAATACCACCATTGGTGGGATAACGAGTGGCTAATTCTGCGCAAACTAAACTACTAGGAATTAAAAAAACGATGAACGCTAATAAATAAAAAAATAAAGCGCTCCAACCCAAATTTGCCATCATCGGCAAACCTTTTAAATTTAAGATAGCGGAAACACTGATTAAACAAATAGCAAAAGGACCGAGGATTTTTTTCATAGCGACTCCCTAACAACTATTTTTTAACGCACGATATTGCGCACAGCGTCGTTTTCAATGAAATCGATAAATAATTGTAACTCAGGAGTTTCATTAACGTCTTCCTTCAAATTATCCACCGCTTCTTCTAAGCGTAACCCATCGCGATAAACCATTTTGAAAGCACGCCGTAATCCCTGTACCGCTTTAACTGAAAATCCCTGGCGCTTTAACCCAATCATATTTAAACCATGCACTTCTGCACCTGGCCCTGTAACTAATAAATAAGGTGGTACGCTATTAGGCACTTGCGCTGCACGAGCAATAAATGTATAAGAACCGACATGACAAAATTGATGAATGCCACAAAAAGCTCCTACAATGGCATGATCATGTACGACTACATGCCCTGCTAATGAAGCATTATTAGCGAATAAACAATGATTACGAATTTCACAATCATGTGCCACATGAACATAAGCCATAAAATAATTATGATTACCAATTTTCGTGGTACAGGTATCTTTTGCGGTGCCACGATTGATGGTCACGAATTCACGAAACACATTATTATCGCCCACCATTAACCACGTATCTTTGCCATCATCGGAAAAATCTTGTGACATTTCTCCCACAGAAGCATATTGGTAAATAAGACTATTTTTACCTAAGATAGTATTAGCAATAACACTGGCATGATGCTTAATACGACTACCTTCACCGATCGTCACATTAGGACCAATAAAAGCATAAGGACCAATTTCGACATTCTCAGCGATGATCGCTGATTCATCAACAATGGCAGTAGGATGAATTTTACTCGTGGTCGTCACTATGAACTTCCTTGCGTGCACTCAATAATTCTGCTTCACAAGCTACTACCCCATCAACGGTGGCAATGGCTTTAAATATACCAAAATCTTTCCGATGTCGTAACACTTCTATTTCTAATTTTAAAACATCGCCAGGAATCACCATACGCTTAAACCGCGCTTTATTCACTCCAGCAAATAAATACAGATAATCCCCGCTATTATTTTTCCACGCTTCATTGGTTTTAAAGGTTAAAATACCAGCGGCTTGAGCCAAAGCTTCTAAAATCAATACCCCAGGAAACACGGGATATTCAGGAAAATGTCCAGTAAAACACGGTTCATTCGCAGTTATGTTTTTGTAAGCGATTAATGATTTGCCCACTTCATAATCCGTCACCCGATCTACCATTAAAAAGGGATAACGATGAGGTAATAATTTATAAATCTCGAAAATATCGATGGAGGGAATGGTATTGTGCTCACTCATGACTATTTCACCTTTTACCTAATGCAAAGTATCTTAGCAATTTTTGCACAAGATTTCTAGGTTTTGCTGAAGAATTATCCGTAAATAAATGATAACGTTTAGCAATTTCTTCTATATTTTGCAGGGTTTTAGCCATTTTAGGCAATTTTTGGAAAATAACCAGACTGCGTAACCAATCTTGATAAGATTGCTCTGTCGTCGCTGAAGAATAAACGCCTGGCTCGGTAATAGAGCGCATCACGGTCGTTGAGCCTACTAAACTAACTTTGTCACAAATTTCAATATGACCGTTAATATCGACGCTACCGCCAATTAAACAATAACGACCGATTTTCGTACTACCTGCGATTCCCGTACAACCCGCTATTGCAGTTCCCATACCAATTTCAACATTATGACCAATTTGCACTTGGTTATCGATAATGACATCATCGCCAATAACCGTATCTTTAATCGCACCGCGATCGATACAGGTATTAGCGCCAATTTCAACTCGATGACCAATCATGACACGACCCAATTGATAAATGCGTACCCACTTACCCTTATCATTAGCAAAACCAAAACCATCAGCGCCAATCACTGCTCCCGCTTGAATAGTGACCCTATCGCCGAGTTGAGAGCGATAATAAATCGTCACTCCCGCAAATAAGCGGGAATTCGTCCCCAATTGGCAATCATCGCCGATCGAACAATATTCGCCGATAATCGTATTTTCCCCTACTTTTACTCGATCACCGAGCACAGCATAAGGCCCAATACTGACAGAGGCAGGAATAACACAATTCTCGCCAATAATAGCGCTAGGATGAATACCGGCTTTAACCTGAGGTATATTAGCAAATAACTCCGTCACTCGCGCAAAACTGACATAGGGTTGCTCCACCACTAAACACACTACTGAAGGAGGACATTTGTCGACAAATTCTGCTTGTAAAATAACTGCCGCTGCTTTGGTCGTCGGTAATAGTTTCAAATACTGTTTATTATCCAAGAAACTAATATCATGCTCACCCGCATCTGCTAATGGCGCTAAGCCCATAATCTGGATATCCGGATTACCCGCGAATTCAGCGCCAATATGGCTAGCGATTTGTTTTAACGATAAAGTAATCATTATTCCATGGTAGCTAATACTTCAGAAGTGATATCCATATTCGGCTGATAATAGACGACATGATCACGCTGTACGATTAAAGTGTAATGTTCGCGTTTAGCAATTTGCTCAACAGCGGCATTAATTTTTTCGATAATTCCGCCTAAATCTTTTTCTTGCGCAGCTCTAGCCTCTTGCATAAATTGTGCTTGAGCAGCTTGCAAATCATTACGCTTATCATCTATTTGAGATTTTTGCGCCTCAATTTGTGCAGCTGTCATCACCGCTGAATTACGTTTTAATTTGTTGACCAGATCCTCGATCGCTTGCTCTTGAGCTTTTAGTTTATCTTCGCGCGGCTTAAATTGGTTTTGCAATTTTTCACTGATAGAGCGAACTTCAGGAGAAGTTTGCATGATCCGTTGAATATCCACCACTCCAATTTTCACGCTATCATCTGCTTCAACCGCCCATGTCACACATAATAATAATAAACCCACTATTAATTTTTTCATCATCTTGCTCCTTGTTAGAATGTTCCACCAATCGAGAATTGGAAGAATTGTGTATTAGCCTTCGTTGCCGACGATACATAACCAATAGGTTCTGCCATACTGAACTCTAATGGCATACCTAATGGCGTATACCACGTCACCATCAACCCTGCTGAGTAACGAAGATTAGCCCATTGTAAAGGCACGTTAATTCCTGTGCCACTGGCATAGGATTGCGTATTAAAGACGTTACCACCATCAATAAATACTGTCGTCCGTACACGATCACTGATATGTGTAGGCACTACTACCCCGATGGATTCCATTAAAATAACGTTACCACCTAATGGTTGACCGTTGGAATCGCGAGGACCTAAACTGTTGGGTTGATATGCACGATTTTGGCCCATCACTCCTAAACCACCACCGTAATAGTTTTCGAAGAATGGCAAACGACCAAATTTAGCATAGCCTGCACCAATACCATAGGTACCCGCCGTCGTGAAAATAAATCCTGCACCCATCGGTAAATAAGTATTATTGGTATAAGTCCCTTGTACATAATCTAATGATTCCCCGCCCACTGGTAACGATAATACCCCGCTGATATCTTGACGCACCCCTTTGCTGGGCATGAAGAACTGGTCTAAATCACTATAACTCCAGCCACCGGTCAACATGATTTGATTAAAATAATTACCATATTGTTGAGCAAAATCTTTTATTTGCAATGAAGGAGCATTCCCCACATCTAAATAAGTATGTTGATAACTATAACCTAAATTAAAGCGTTGATAATTAGTGATAGGAAATCCATAACTATCGCTAAAACCTAATACATCCGTACTATAACTAGCGATATTGATATAACCCGGTGTAGTCGATTGATAATACACCGTCATGCTATGGCTAATACCCGTCGGCGTGAAGAAAGGATTCGTATAACTAACACTATAGACGCGTTGATAGGCTGTACGGGTTAAATTAACCCCTACTGTTTTACCGGTACCCATAAAATTATTTTGCGTAAAACTAGCGCCGATCAAAAATCCATACGATTGCGAATAACCGGTAGAAAACTGTAAAGACGCCGACATTTGCTCTGCTGCTTCCATATTCAAGTCTAATTGATCGGTATCGCCAACGGGTTTAGGCGTCACTTTGATACTTTCTGGTTTTAAATAAGGTAATTGACGTAAATTTTGCACGGATTGCTGTATTTTACTGGCTGAATATAACCCGCCTTCCATTTGCGTCATGCTATGTCGTAAAGCAATATTAGACGTGCCATCATTCCCATGAAAATTCACGTGTTGAACATAATATTTTTTACCTGGCACGACATGTAATTCTAAGAAAACTAAACGGCGCGGTATATCAAGACTCGGTTTAACATTTACTTGGGCAAAAGCATATCCTTCATCTCCTAAACGAGTCGTAATCGCTTGATTGACTTTAATGACTTCAGAACGAGAAAACACATTGCCTTTTTTAATCGTCACTAATTTTTCTAATGTTGATTTAGGCAAAATCGTATCGCCCGTGATTTTGTAACCCGAGTATCTAAATTGCGGACCTTCGGTGACATGCACAGCGATATACACATGTTGGCGATCAGGGGTAATCGTAACTTGTTGTGAATCGACTTTCATCAACAAATAACCATGATCGAAATAAAAATTCGTTAACGCTTCTACGCTCGACGCTAATTTCTGTTTAGAATATTGATCACTGCTAGAAAAAAATGACCATAAAGTCGGCGTGCTTAATTGAAATTGTTCAATGAGGGTTTGCTCATCAAATACTTTATTCCCAATCACACTGATACCCATGACTTTAGCGATCATACCTTCCGATATATCGATATTGACTGCCACACTATTTTGCGGTTCACGAGTAATACTGGCATCGATGCGAGCATTATAACGACCCATTCCATAATATTGTTCGGATAGTGCTTGTTTAACTTGCGAAAATGTCGCGCTATCAAACACATTACCAATTTCTAAGCCTAATTGTTTCAAGGCGGTATCTAGCTTATCTTTAGGAATATCTTTATTACCCGTTACATTCACCGCACTGATAGTAGGCCGTTCATCCACTTGAACAATCAAAGTATTTCCATCGCGCGCCAATTGCACATTGGAAAAAAATCCGGTGTTATATAACGCTTCGATGACTCGAGAGGATTGAGTCGTATCGAATACTTGTCCTTGTTGCACCGGTAAATAATGGATAGCCGTCGCTAAGCCAATACGTTGCAAACCAACAAATTTAATATTACTAACGGTGAATTGTGCTGCGAATACCAATGAATTAACAATCAAGAGTAAACCGACAATGAGTAACTTGGTGAGTTTCATTAATATCCTTGTGTGTCTCTACTCATACATTAGACTTCTTGCCTCACAGCCAGTGGTGGCAAATGGCTTTACAACCTTTCCCGCGAAGTAGTCCTGTATATATAAATTATATTGTTATAAAAAATTGTTCCTATTATAGAGTATATAAATCAATAAATTAAGCGTTTTCCAGAGCATTTACAGTTTTTTTCGCTAACTCGCGTGCGCACGCATCATCTAACAAAATTTGTTCAATTGTATCCGCGGCATGAGCCACTGATTGATTAAGCACAGTTTCGACTACCGTTCCAATTTGAGTAAAGGTAATTTGCTCTTGTAAAAAAGCAGCTACTGCTACTTCATTGGCGGCATTGAAAATAGTCGGCATCGTCCCACCTTGCTGTAAAACCTGGTACGCTAATGCCACGCTCGGGAACCGCTCAGTATCTAATGGGCGAAAATCCAATTGCGAAACATCGATCAAATTCAATGCCTTAACGCCTGATGATAACCGATTAGGCCAAGCTAAACCATAGGCAATCGGAATGCGCATATCCGGATGACCCATTTGCGCTAATATTGAGCCATCACAATAACGCACCATCGAATGTACAATGCTTTGCGGATGAATAACCGCGCTGATAGCTTTTGGGTCTAATTTGAACAAATAATGGGCTTCAATAATTTCTAAGGCTTTATTCATCATGGTGGCCGAATCCACCGATATTTTGCGCCCCATTTTCCATTTTGGATGAGCGCAAGCTTGATCAGGGGTAACTCTAGCCAAAGCAGAAAGCGGCATATGCAAAAATGGGCCACCCGATGCCGTTAAAATAATTTCTTCTACTCCATTGCTAGCCCCGTCCGTTGGCATACATTGAAATATAGCATTATGTTCACTATCGATCGGGAGCAATTCAGCTCCTGATTCTTCAATAGCTTGCATAAATAATTGCCCTGACATCACCAACGCTTCTTTATTAGCTAGTAATACACGTTTACCCGCTCGCGCTGCGGCTAAGCCTGCGAGCAATCCTGCAGCACCAACAATAGCCGCCATCACATAATCCGTATCCTCAGCGCTCGCTATTTCAACCAATGCCTCCGCACCCATTAAGACTTCTGTTTTGCTATGGTGGTGTTTGAGTTGCTCGCGTAATGTTTTTGCAGCTAGCTTATCTACCATAACCGCATAACGAGGTTGAAACTGTAAACATTGTTCTAATAATTTATCGACTTGCGAATAAGCCGTTAACGCGTAAACCGTAAAATATTCGGGATGCTGCCGGATAACATCTAAGGTATTCATGCCGATAGAACCGGTCGAACCTAATATAGTAATGTTTTTCATACCGAATGAATCCTGGACTTGTCGCTCTTAATTGAGAAGACCTAATATTACTAAACCCAAAACAAATATAGGTGCAGCTGCCGTATAACCATCAATTCGATCCATCACTCCCCCATGACCTGGTAAGAGCATACCGCTATCTTTAACGCCTCGCACCCGCTTGACAGCACTTTCTAATAAATCACCTACAGCAGCCATTAAACCAGCTAATAGATTCACGATGAATAATCCCCAACATTGCTGACCATGCAAGTCCTTCAGCATAACGAATACCAAGCTCACCACCCCATTCATGATTACCGCACCTAACAACCCTTCAATAGTTTTACCCGGACTAATCGCAGCTGCTAGTTTATGTTTACCCAACCAATTACCAAAAAAATACCCCCCCGTATCCATCGCCGCTACTAAAATTAAAAATAAAATAATAAAAGCGACATCTTCACGCATGTGGCGTAATAAAATAAGACTTTGCCAAAAGGGTATCAATACCAATATCCCCATCACTGCTCGCATAGAGGGTTGCGACAGAAGTTTACGCTTACCCCAACTATAGGCGATCAATAATCCCACTGCCACAAACCACCACAATGCGCCGATGCAAATGGTGACGAGTGATAAATGCATATAACTCATTAACATGCATAATAAAATAAATAAAGTATATAACGCCCATTGCCAGCGATGAGGGATTCCGGATAAATTAGCCCATTCCCATGAGCCAATCAAAATAAGAATAGCCATCAATATTTCATACGCACCTGCTGAAGCAGAAAAGATACCCCAGAGAATTAAAGCGGTTAATACAATAGCCGTTAACACGCGCTGCTTTAACATGATTGCTCCTGAATTTGTTCGCTGGTTAAACCAAAACGACGTTCGCGAGTTCGATAAAAATCTAACGCTTTGTTAAATTCCTTTTCATCAAAATCGGGCCAATAAGTATCCGTAAAATATAAATCAGTATAGGCCAATTGCCACATCATAAAGTTGCTGAGCCGCTGCTCACCCCCGGCTCGAATAAATAAATCAGGCGCGGGAAATTCTGCTAAACAAAGATATTGTTGCAACATCGTTTCGTCAATATTATCGATCGGCATTTTATTAGTAACGAGGTCTTGATATAAAATTTTTACGGCATTGACAATATCCCATCGACCACCATAACTCACCGCTAAATTTAAATATAATCCATCATTATTTTTAGTGATCGCTTCGGCTACCGCCATCTTATGCAAAAGTTCGGCATTAAACCGGCTGCGATCACCAATAATTTGCAAACAGATATTATTTTTTTGTAAGGTAGGCAATTCTTTTTCTAAATTTTCGATGAACAATGCCATCAATGCTTCAACTTCATCAGCAGGACGCTGCCAATTTTCGCTACTGAACGCGAATAAGGTAAGGATTTTGACTTGGTGTTTGCCACATAATTCAATGACATTGCGGACGGTTTTAGCGCCTAACTTATGTCCTGCTTTACGGGGAAGAAAACGTTGTTTTGCCCAACGCCCATTGCCATCCATAATTACAGCAATATGTTGTGGCACTTGTTCCACAATTAGATTTCCATCAAATCGGTTTCTTTTTCTTTTAAAATTTTGTCGACATCAATAATATATTTATCCGTTAATTTTTGGATGAAATCTTGGCAACCCCGTTCTTCATCTTCTGTGATTTCTTTATCTTTCAATAATTTTTTACTGTCATTATTGGCATCACGACGGATATTGCGAATAGCGACTCGCGCTTCTTCTGCTTTCGTTTTAGCAAATTTCACTAATTCTTTACGCCGATCTTCAGTCAATGTTGGCAAAGGCACGCGAATAATATCGCCATTCGTGACAGGATTTAAGCCTAAATCGGCTTCCCGAATCGCCTTTTCAATGGTTGGAATAATTTGTCTATCCCAAGCTGAAACCGTTAAGGTATGAGCGTCACCCACACTGACTGTTCCCACTTGGCTTAAGGGTGTATCAGTACCATAATAACTGATAGTAATATGTTCTAATAAACTGGGATGTGCACGACCAGTGCGCATTTTATTAAATTCATCTTTTAAAGCGCTGAGGCTTTTTTGCATACGTTGTTCAGCATCTTTACGTATTTTATCTAAATCTAAAGTAGACATAATTTTTATCTCTTTAATTAATTTTGTACTAAAGTACCCAATTCAGCACCCAAGATAATCTGCTGTAAAACCCCAGGTTCTTGGATACTACATACTCGTAAACGTACATTATGATCGCGACATTGGCAAAATGCACTTAAATCCATTACACCTAATTCTTTTTCTAATGCTTCTTGATAAGTTAAGCGTTGATACATTTTGGCATTTTTATCTCTGCGCGGATCGGCAGAATAAATTCCATCAACATTGGTCGCTTTAATTAATAGATCAGCTTGAACTTCAATAGCGCGTAAACTAGCAGCAGAATCAGTCGTCACCAAGGGATTACCGGTACCTCCGGCAAATATTAAGACTTTCCCTTCTTCTAATTTATGAATTGCTTTACGACGATCATATTGATCAATGATGCCACTCATCGAAATAGCTGACATCACTCGCACTGGAATACCCGCACGACCAAATGCGTCAGCCATTGCCAAAGCATTCATCATGGTCGCTAACATACCCATTTGATCGCCCGTGATGCGATCTAAACCGGCTTCAGATAAAGCTTTACCACGAAATAAATTACCGCCACCTAAAACAACAGCAACTTGCACACCTAAATCAACGATGTCACTGACTTCTTTTGCTAACCGATCCAAAACTTTAGGATCGATCCCAGATTTTTCATCAATGCCCGTTAAGGCTTCACCACTTAGCTTCAGTAAAATCCGTTTGTACTTAGCTTTTTGTGTCATATTAGCTTCCTTTAACTTGGGCCATCACTTCTTCAGCAAAATTATCGACTCGTTTTTCGATCCCTTCACCCACCTCAAAGCGGACAAAATCAACGACTTTAGCTGATTTTTCTTGCAATAACTTTGCTACTGTAATTTCAGGATTTTTAACAAATGGTTGACCTAATAAACTGTTTTCGCTTAAAAATTTATTTACGCGACCGACAATCATTTTTTCAACGATATCAGCGGGCTTACCACTTTCCATCGCTTGAGCACGGAAAATATCTTTTTCTTTTTCAATTAATTCTGCTGGAATATCTTCTGGACTAATGGCTTCTGGATTATTAGCCGCAATATGCATTGCGATATCGCGCGCCACTTCCATATCCCCACCTTCCATTGCGACTAATACACCGATGCGATCACCGTGACGATAACTTGCAATTAAACCTGAACTCGCTAATAACACACAACGACGAAGCGCAATATTTTCACCTAACTTAGCGATTAATCCTTGGCGTTGTTCTTCTATCGTTTGTCCCGCTACTGAAATTGCCGAGATACTATCGATATCAGCCGTTTGTTGTTGCAAGGCAGCTTTAGCAACGTGATTAGCGAAGCTAACAAAATTTTCATCGCGCGCCACGAAGTCAGTTTCGCAATTAATTTCAATCATGACCGCTTCTTTACTATCTGCACGATTAACCACCACCACAGCACCTTCAGCAGTGGTACGACCTGCTTTTTTAGCCGCTTTTGCTACCCCTGCTTTACGCATTTCTTCAATTGCTTTTTCAATGTCGCCTTGACTAGCTACTAAGGCTTTTTTACATTCCATCATACCTACGCCAGTACGTTCGCGTAATTCTTTTACTAAACTTGCGGTAATTTCTGCCATGTCTATCCTCTTATCAATTTTTTTATTTTACGAATTTCGCCTAACGGATTATTCTTCTTCGATGTCATCAGTAATGATGATAGGCTCAATATTGTCATCTTCGTCAATGGTAATAGTCTCAACCACATTCACGGTATTAGTGCCACGCGCTTCAATGATGGTATCCGCGATCATGCTAGCATACAAATGAATAGCGCGAATAGCATCATCATTGCCCGGAATAACATAATCAACGCCATCAGGATTAGAATTGGTATCTACGATACCGATAACGGGAATACCTAAACGATTGGCTTCTTGAATAGCAATACGTTCATATTCCACATCGATAATAAATAAAGCGTCGGGTAAACCACCCATATTTTTAATACCGCCAATGCTGTTTTCTAGTTTCTCTTTTTCACGATTCAGCATTAACATTTCTTTTTTCGTAACGCTAGTCATGTAAACTTGATCTTGAGTTAACTCTTCGATCTGACGTAAACGTTTGATGGATTGGCGAATGGTTTTATAGTTAGTCAACATCCCACCTAACCAACGGTGATTGACATATGGCATACCGGCACGAATGGCTTCTTCACGAATGACGGTTTGTGCGGCCCGTTTAGTACCTACAAATAATACTTTGCCGTGATTAGCACCAATACGGCTAATGACATTTAATGCGTCATTAAATAATTTAACCGTTTCATCAAGATTAATAATATGGATTTTATCTCGGACACCGAAAATATAAGGGGCCATTTTAGGGTTCCAATAACGGGTACGATGACCGAAATGCACGCCTGCAGCTAACATTTGGCGCATAGTGATATTACTCATAGTCGATTTCCTCAGGGTTATGCTTCCATCTGTCCATGCTCACCCACCTCAACAACTATAAGGCACCCAGGCTAACACGTCGGACAGACGTGATAGTTAAAATTAAAATAAACATTGCTTTTTAGCGCTGTGATTTATACCATAAGTGACTTTATAAAGCTAGATATCTTATGGAAATTCGACTAAAAACCGCTGAAGAAATTGAAAAAATCCGTGTCGCTGGCCAGATTGCCGCCGAAGCATTAACCCTGTTAGGTAGTTTTATTGAACCGGGTATAACAACGGATGAAATCAATGCTATCGGTGATAAATTTATTCGGGGGCAAGGCGCTTATCCTGCTTCTTTAGGCTATCACGGTTTCCCTAAATCTTTATGTACCTCTGTCAATCATGTCGTTTGTCATGGCATTCCTGGCGATAAAAAATTAAAAGCCGGTGATATTATCAATGTTGATATTGTCGTTGAAAAAGAGGGTTTTTATGGGGATACCAGCAAAATGTTTTTCGTTGGTACCCCTTCTGTTTTGGCTAAACGTTTAGTAGACGTTACTCAACAAGCCTTAATCCTCGGGATCAAAATGATTAAACCCGGAGTCAGATTAGGTGATATCGGGGCCGCTATTCAAGCCTATGCCGAAAAAAACCATTATTCGATCGTGCGTGAATATTGTGGGCATGGCGTGGGTTTTGCTATGCATGAAGAACCGCAAGTATTACATTATGGCGAGTCTAGCACTGGCATAGAATTAACAGAAGGCATGGTATTTACCCTCGAGCCTATGATCAATGCGGGTAAAAGACATATCAAACTATTACCTGATCAATGGACAGTGATAACAAAAGATCGAAGCTTATCCGCTCAATGGGAACATACAATTGCGGTAACAGCTGATGGTTATGATGTTTTAACTAGGCGTGAAGAAGAAACGTGGTAAATCATTTTTCCAAATATTGCAATTTATGGGAAACATCTTTCCATTCATCGGCATCCGGCAATGCATCGATTTGCTGAGTAATAGCAGGCCACTTTTTAGATAATTCCGCATTGAGCGACACAAAGACTTGCTCAGCTTCCGTCAAATCATCTTCCGCTTTAATGGCGTTGATCGGACATTCCGGTTCGCATAAAGCGCAATCGATACATTCGTCAGGATCGATAGCTAGCATATTCGGTCCTTCCCGAAAACAATCCACAGGACATACTTCAACGCAATCGGTTAATTTGCATTTAATACAATTTTCTGTGACGACAAATGCCATGCTATTTCCTCTATTAACAATGGGTGGACGCCGTTTCGAGCGCTACAATTCATTTAATTCATGTAGAGGCAGATCTATGTGTCTGCCCGTTAATAATGGCGCTACTCTAACGGATTTATTCAACAAAGTCAAAATGATAACTCATAATCCGCAAGCAAACGGCGAACCACAACCGAGTGAAAATTGCCGACTATTTTCTTCTGTCACAGATTGTTGTTGTGCATCCCTGATCACCGTTTGAATATCACTAGGTTCCGTTAAAATAGGAAACATCACTTTATGTAGAGTGGTTTCTAATAACGCGGTTTTTTCTATATCGGCAGCCTGTAACCGTTGAAAATCTGCCGTCGAATTATTGATGCAAGGATCGCATTCTAAGCTGCGATGGTTAAGAATGGGTAAACCTGCCCGGGTGAGTAATTGTACGTATAATGAATTATCCGCATTAACTAAAGGATGCCATACTTTACGCTCACCATAATGGGGGCTTGCTTCAATTCGCTCGGCTAATGCCGTTTCCGTCCCCGCTTGGCGATGCCCCAATAAAAGCGTCATTTCACCAGCCGGATCGACTTCATCTAACCATTGCAACACCGTTAACCCTTTTAAAAAACCCGCGCACCACTGGGTTTTTATCGTGGGAAATTGCCGCTTTTGTTGCATGAGCTGTGCAAAGCTCGTCACTGCCGACAAATGTACCGTCGCAAAACCATATTTTTCCGCTAACGTTCGTCCAGCCTTGACTCTTTCTTCCCAGCCACTAGCCGCCCAAGCTGTTTCGATGGAAACTACATACACAGAAGACAATGGCTGTTCATAGGCCCATTGAATTAAAGCGATGGTTTCATTCCCATAATTACCGAAAATACACCACATATAACAACCATAATTTTATTTTATTAGCCACTTGCACATAATTAACGTTTATGTTAATTTTGATACCATTTTAAACATTTTCTAAGCAAGCGTGTGATTTTACCTCTCTATGGATAACAAATGGAAATTAATTTACTATAATCGTGAATTGCAAGACCAATTGCTCAATTTGCCGCGCGGCATCCTCAGTCAATACCTCCATATAACAGATATGCTACTGCGTTATGGGCCAGATTTAGAAATTGACTACATTATTCCTATCAATAACCGTATTTTTGCTATAAATATCGTAAATGGTAAAAATTTTACTCGAATTTATTGTGCAAAATTAGTAAAATGTCGCGTAGCAGTCTTGCACTGCTCGGAAGGAGACAAAAATGAGGCTAGCATGGAGACAATAAAAATAGTTGAAAAAAAATTAAAAGAGGTAGAATAATAATGTCACATGAATTAAGTCATTTACAATTAAAAGAACAGGCATTAGCCGATCCACGTACACGCCAAACTTATCATCGTTTAGCTCACGAATTTGATATTTTAAGCCAATTAGTGGAAGCTCGTCGCAAAGCTAAACGCACCCAAGCCGATATCGCGGAAAAAATGAATACTACCGCGTCTGCTATTGCGCGTCTTGAATCGGGTGGTGGAAAAAAACATCACTCACCTTCATTACGCACTTTACGCATGTATGCTGATGCATTAGATTGCGATATTAAAATGGAATTAGTACCACGTGCCGATAAAGCTAAAATTGTTCGAGTTGAAACCAACGTGTAACAACTTAGCACTTAGGCTGATCGCCGGATAAAAACCAGGTCTCGACCTGGTTTTTTTATGCACCACATTTGACTAACGCAGCCTTGTCATAGAAGAAAAAGAAAAATGCGTTACAATAAGCCATGCAAAATACTTGGCCCCCTCCTTATACTATCCGCAAAAGCAAACGAGCAAAACGTATCAGCCTAGCTATTAAACGCCAGCAATTGGAAATTATATTACCGTATTATTGCCCGCAAAAAGAAGCCTTGGCTGCGCTCGAAACCCATCGCGGCTGGGTCGAACAACAATTGCAGAAAATCGCCAAGCATGCTTTGCATGCTGACGAATTAAAACCCGAAAAAATTATATTGCCGAGCGTGGAACAAACCTGGCTGATTCATTATATCGCCGACTCTAAACGTACACGCTTACTAGAACGTAGCAACCAGGAATTGGTCATCTTTGGAGATATCGCTCAAGATAACATTTGTCGAGAGTTATTACGCACTTGGTTGCGTCGCCAAGCAGAAGCCATTTTGTTACCCTGGTTAGCGCGTTTAAGCGAAATACATAAGCTACCTTATCATAGCGCAGCGATTCGCGGCCAAACCACTCGCTGGGGCAGCTGTTCTGCACGCGGTACTATCAATTTAAATTACAAATTATTGTTTTTGCCCACTAAATTAGTTGAGCATATCTTGCTACATGAATTATGTCATACCGTGCATTTGCATCATGGCGAAAAATTTTGGCACTTATTGCGAGAATTAGACCCGCAATGCGACCATCTCGATCACAAATCGCGACGCGCTCAATTGTTAGTCCCGGGCTGGGTGGAGACAACTTAAGCCGGCTTCTAGCTGAGCAATTAATTCTTGCGTATTTTCATAAGAAAAAAATTGATTGGTAATATACTGCAAGGCGCTTGATGGTTTAGTACCGCTCTTAAAAATACATAATATCGGAATCGCCAAATCATCCGCCCAACCCAATTCTATTCCAGAACCCGTTGAGGGATAAGAAACTTCCGCAATAATAAGATCGGATGCTTCAATCAATAGTTTTGAATCTTTTTCTGTGGATTCATGAGGCAATATGACTTCATGCTCTCGATACAATTTGCTTGCTTTCAAAGGCTTATACAGCTCATCCAGATAATCAAATGAGGTTGCGTGTACCACATAAATTTTCATTTTTATCTTTCCAACATTATTTTGCCGTGATTCCAATCGTCTGTAACCAAATATCTACCAAATGTGGCCACGCCGTTATCTGAAATTTAGTGCGACGTAAACCAAATGCATGCCCACCCTGCGAATACAAATGCATTTCGACAGGAACTCCCGCATTTTTTAAAGCGATATAATAAACTAAAGAATCATCAACATTGTCTTCATGATCATTTTCCGCTTGCAATAAAAAGGTCGGTGGCGTTTCTTTAGTAACCGGTACATCGGGGTTTAATTCATAACCATTAGGTTCCGAAACAGCAGTTGGTTTTATTTTATGCCCGAAATTTTTATCCCAAGCCACGCTCGCCAGCGATAAATGCCCCGGATATAAAGCAATAGCAAAATCCGGTCGACAACTTTCTTTATCGGCCGCATCCACAGCGGGATATAAATGCTGCTTAAAATGCGTACTGATGGCGGCAACTAAATGCCCGCCGGCAGAAAAACCCAGTACCCCAATTTTATGTGGATCGATATGCCACTTGCTAGCATTAAAACGTACCAGCCCTACAGCTCTTTGCGCATCTTCTAACGCTATTGGTGATTCGGGATAAGGACCCGACTTAAGGTAAGGTGCTGATCTAGGATAAAAACTCAAACCCGGTACGCGATATTTTAGCAATACACAAGTAATCCCCTTAGCCGTTAACCAATCACACACCAGGGCTCCCGCATTAAAAATTGCACAATTTCGTGAATAGAGGGTGGTAATATTCGTAGTTTTAGAGAGAGGAAACGATGAATAGAGAGTCATCCGAATTATTAGGTTATTTGTCGATTATTGCCG